>FWPV01001951.1_pt1 | contig 52937 bp, 45 predicted proteins | sample 2228371 | NCBI WGS metagenome assembly FWPV01 (sample SAMEA103939776, study PRJEB20133) | metagenome
CCTGAAATGCCCAGGTGGCGGAATTGGTAGACGCACTAGTTTCAGGTACTAGCGAGTAACATCGTGGAGGTTCGAGTCCTCTCCTGGGCACCAAAATTCAAAAACCGCTGCACACGCAGCGGTTTTTTTTCGCTCAAAGCATCACGAGGGATTCAAACCATCCCCCAGCTTTCAGATATCAGGAATCAGACGCTTGCCTAACGAGAATGCATCGTCCCGCACATAACCCAACTTGTCGTAGAAGCTGAGCACACTGGCGTTGCTGGTGCGCACGAGCACGTTGACTTTGGGACAGCCCAGAGCCAGCAGGCGTTGTTCCACCTCCTCCATCAGGGTGCGCCCCAAGGACATTTGCTGATGACCGGGAGCGACGGCCAGGTAATAGACAGATCCTCGGTGCCCGTCATAGCCCGCCATGGCCGTGGCTATCAGAACATCAGCCCCTTGGCCATCGGCCGGCAAGGTTCCCACGAGGAAAAGCTCTGGCTGGCAATGACTCTTGCGCTCAATATCCTTGTACGGATCGTTCCAGGGCCGAATCAGCCCGCAGTCACGCCATAGCGCGACTGCGGCCGGTGTATCGGTCTCCCGAAACGAGCGAATCTTCAACGCCCGTACCGCCACTTATTTGCGCAGCAGCGTCTTGAGCACGTTCTGCAAACGGCGGGCGCTGCCTGCATCACTGGCACTCGACAACACACGAGCGGTGTCGTCACCCCATGTCTGGGCTGGCGACGGATCATTGCGGCGCGTCAGCAATTGCAGTTGCAGCATCCGGCGGGCAGCAATGTGCTCTGCGGGGGTTGGCACTTCTGCGGCAATCTCCAAGCGCAACAACGCTTCAGCAGCGTCACCCTTCGGAGCAGCCGACAGCGCCTGCGCCCAGACGGCGCGGACGGACGCAGACACACGTCCACCCAAATCCTGAGCACTGGGCAGCTGGGTCGCGTCTCGCTTTTCCCAAGCCGTCAGCAAGTGCGTCAATGCCTCGCCATGGGCCTGCGCAGCCAGCTTTTTCAGCGTTTGCTGCGCGTGCTCCATGGCATCACGCTGGGCACGGAATGCCGTATCTCCCAAACGTGGGCCACGGTCTTCGCGTTCTGGGCGGTCGCCAAAACGACCACCCCGATCGTTGCGATCACCAAAGCGCCCATCTGCGCGAGGCCCGCGACTGCCGTCCCGATCACCCGGGCGACCATCTCGGCGATCTCCGGGACGAGCACCACGCCCCGCCACGGCAGGGGCATCCTTCTTCATGCCAGGCCGGTCGTCACCCCGCACCGCAACCACAGGGCGCGCAGCAGGCTTGGGAGCTGCGGGCACTGAGGCCGCGGTCTCGCCAGAGGCATCCGACGGCTGCTCGGATGCTACAGTTTCTGCAGCATCTTGCGCTGACACAGCCTGGCTCTTCTCGGAATCTGCTTCACTTTCGGCAACCGCCTGAGCCGCCAGAGCTTGGCCACGCAAAGCCGCCTCAAGGGCTTGTATGGCGGCGCGAATCTGCTGGGCATCGCCACTGGCATTGGTAGCCTCCAGCGCTTTGGAAGCCTCCAGCACGACACGGTCGCGTGCGCTCAATTCCGTCGTGGCGCGCTCACGCTCCGCCGATTTGCGATTGAATGCCTCATCAATCGGCTTGCGGAAGGCATCCCAAAGTTTTTGCTCCTGCTTGCGGTCCAGCGGCACGGACTGGGCTTCGGCTTGCCAACGCTGCTGCAAGGACTTGACGGCATCGATGCGCAACACAGCAGCAGCACCGAGCGCAGCCGCTTCTTCGATCATGGCATGGCGTCGCGCCAGGCTTTCCTTCTGCGCAGCTTCCAGAGGAGCAGCGGCAGCAGCAATCGCCTGCTTCCACAGGGGCTGCAACTCAGCAAACAGCTTTTCGCCCACATGTCCGCTTTCACGCCAGCGGTCACCAAACTGGTAAAGCGCACGGTGGATGCCCTTCCAGTCGCCAGAGGCAGCGTGCTCCTGGGCCCATGCCTTGACCTCTTCAATCAGCGCCAGACGCTGGGCCTTGTGCTCAGCGGCCTCGCTACGGATCTTGTCCAGCCAGGCCTCGACCACCTTGTGAGCCGCATTGCAGGCTTCGTCAAACTTTTTCCACAGCGCATGGTTGGGTGCGCCGCCTTGGTCCGTTTGCTTCCACTGCTCACGCAATTGACGCAGCGTTTCCTGCATCTTGCGGCCACCCAAGGCCTGGCCCTCAGGGCGATTGAGCAGCCCTTCGGCTTTGGCGACCAGGTCCTCGCGCACCTGGTCAGCGCTCCAGCGCTGCCAGCCCTCCAGTTCACCTGCAGCAACCAAAGCGGAATGGACTTGCTGCTCCAAAGCAGCATCGATGTGCTTCCCTTGGGTCTTGAGCACTGCGCGCAGCGCAGCGGCAGCGCCTGCACTAGCTTTGCCGTGGCCTTCAGCCGTTTCTTTTTCCAGCGTAGCCAACGCTTCGCGCACCGCCTGTACGGCTTTGTCACGCACTTCGGGGTCTACCTTGGGCTTGGCGGGGCGGGCTGACTTGGCCGCGGCAGCCGCTGCCTCAGAAGGCAAACCACGGGCTACGCGCAGCTCATCGGCCCACACAGGCACGGGGGGCAGAGGCGCATTGACGTCTTCAGCAGCCGCAACTGCCTGCGCCAGAGCGGGCTGAAACGCTTCCCACACCACCAGCAACTGGGCCTTGGAGCTTTCCAGCTGTTGCGGAAAGCGTGCTTCCACGCTCACCCAGCTGGCATCACTGGTCAGCCCATGGGCTTGTTCTTGCCAGCGCGCAACGTCGGCACGCAACAATTCCAGAGCCGCCTGGGCATCGCGCCAGGACTTGGTAGAAAGCACCTCAATGCGCTGGGCCAGCAACACGGCGGCCTCGCGCTGCACCTGCACGCGATGCTGCAGGTCTTCGATGACTTTGACACGGTCAGCAATCTGTACCTTCAACAGCGACAGCGGCTCCCTCGACAAAGGCGCACCGGCCTTCGCTGCATCGCGCTGCCATGCCAGGGCATCGGCAATGTTGAGCCTGGAGGCAGACAGCAAAGCCTGGGCTTTGTCTGCCCATTCAGCCGCGATGGCCTCTTGGCCCTTGGCACGGCGTATTTCGTCCAGTCGTTCACGGACCGCACGGGCAGCACCCTTGTCACGACCACTCAACTCTTTGAACACTTCTTGCAACTGCTCCGGCGCAGGCTGTGTGGTCAACCACTCGCGGATACGCGACGCCCGCTCTCCGGACGTGGCTGCAGAGAACGCGCCACCGGTCAATGCATCCAGTGGATGCGGCTCATGGGTTTTGGCCGGGGCCGGATTCACTTCAGGTGCTTCAGACATTTTGCTGCGGGAAAAAAAAGGAAACATGGGTTCATTGAAAAACAGAGAAGGCCTCAATGGGAGTCCCTAAGGACCTTCCCGGCCCCACACAGAGGGGCCGCGATGACGAGAACAAATATCTGCAAGGAGCTGCGGCCTGACCTCTAGCGAGGAACAACTCGCTAATGATGCCGCTGCACTCAACCCTGGGGCATGACTTGACACAAAGACTCCCAATGCACTTCTCGTCATGCCTCGTGCGGGGCTGCAACTATGGCACCGCCCCAGGAAAGGCTCCCATTATCTATATATATGCAAGCACAGTCGCATTGGCACCGTATGGTGGGACGAAAGCACGGGAGAGTTACTCGCATAGCCACGGCTGCGCCGCAAACAAGAAAGCCCGACCAGCACCGCCACAAGGCAGGCTGACCGGGCTTGACGGCTGACACAACGGTCTTTGCCATCTATTCGCACGATGGAGGAAATCGTCCTGCGTGCGAGGGGGCAAGAGATTGCCCCCAAGGGGTTGCCTTGAAAGCCTTGCCTGCTGCACCTGGGCACTGAATGCCATCGGAGGGAGGCTTGGCTTCGTTCGGCGATGCCTGAAATCACAGGCAATTTCACCTTATCAAACCGGGCATCGAACTTCAAGCTGCAATTTAAATCAGACTCCCACCGCCGATAGCTTCTTTGACACTGATGCTCGCCCCCTCTAGGGAAATCCAGCGATTTGGACTGTCACAACAGAGAAAAACTGGCTAAAACAACAGTTATTTTATAATTTTTTTATCTTAAAACTATTTTTGATAGTATTGACCAAGCATTAAGTACCCTCCTAGAATCCGCCAGCCTTAAAAACCAAGGCATCCAAAGTCCCAACCCGCTGCCGAACCCGGCTAAGTCAACACTGTCTCCCCTGCACTACGCAGTGACCGCAGACAGCAGTTGATGGCGTACCAATCCAAGCGGAAGCTCGCTTCAGCACTGCGAACACCAGCAGTCACTCCAGAGCCTCCGCCTCAGAAAGGAAGAGCTATGACAGCGTCAGGAAAATTTGTCTCCGGCCTACGAACCTTCGTGACCGATGTGACCAATGGTTTTCTTGAAATCACCCACAACAGCTTTGCCCTCATCGGTTTGGCTGTTGCCTTTGTTGCGATCACACTGACTGCGCGCCCTGATCTGCGCCAGGCAGGAGAGGAGCAACTCATGAACTGGCTGCAGGAGCGACAAGTCGCAGCCATCGGCATGCCCGTAGAGCCCGATGCCAGCGAACGCGCTACGGCAGGCAACCCCAAGGACCTGCCCAAAGAGCAGGCGGCTGTGGCCTTTTGGCTGAGCAAAAAGTACAAGGTGGCTCCAGAGCCCCTGAGCGTTCTGGTCGCTGAGGCGTATGACATTGGCACACGCACCAAACTGGATCCGACCCTCATCCTCGCCATCATGGCCATCGAGTCAAACTTCAATCCGTTTGCCCAAAGCGCGGTCGGTGCGCAAGGCCTGATGCAAGTGATGACCCGTGTGCATACAGAGAAGTACCAGAATTTCGGTGGGCACTTTGCGGCGTTCGACCCTGTGTCCAACCTTCGCGTCGGGGTCAAGGTGCTGCAGGAGTGCATTGCACGCGCAGGTTCGATCGAAGGGGGTTTGCGCTACTACGTGGGCGCTGCCAACCTGCCCGATGATGGTGGATACACCGCCAAGGTGATGGCAGAGCACTCGCGCCTGCGCCAGGTGGCCAATGGTCGGTCTGTGCCTGTCAATGCGCCCGTCATGCTCTCCACCCAGGCTCCTGCGGCCACACCGGCGCAAGCTATTCCAGCCGCCTCGCGCAATGCTGGCGAACGGCCCTCGGCCGAAGCCGAAAGCAAGGTCGCGTTGCTCGGTTCCGTGGGTTCCTGAAGCCAGGTGCTGTCACCCCGTGTGGCAGCACAGTATTCAGACCAGACACTCACCAAAACGCCCAGCGGACTCAAAGCGCCGCCACCCGGCAGGCCCATAGGTACCTCAGCTACACTACGGGGGTACGCGACTGGCGATAGGCGTGGCACTTTTCAGGTGTCACCGCTGACGTGGAAAACGACAAGATCCGTCATCTTGTGAACCACTGGGGAGCGTGCCGCGAAGGACTTGGGCCTGAGCGTTCCGCCGTTCGCCTGGGCAGCCCTTGTTTCAAGGGACATAAGTTCATAGGACTGCCATACCATGTACGACCGCAAAATTCTTGTCGAACAAACCGATCCCGAGCTGTTTGCTGCCATCCAGGCCGAAAACGCCCGCCAAGAGCACCACATCGAGCTGATCGCCAGCGAGAACTACGCCTCCCCCGCCGTGATGTGGGCGCAAGGCACCCAGCTCACCAACAAATACGCCGAAGGCTATCCAGGCAAGCGCTACTACGGTGGCTGCGAGCATGTGGACGTGGCCGAGCAACTGGCCATTGACCGCGTGAAGAAGATCTTCGGCGCCGATGCTGCCAACGTGCAACCCCATTGCGGCGCATCTGCCAATGAAGCCGTGTTCCTGGCCTTCCTCAAGCCCGGCGACACCATCATGGGCATGAGCCTGGCCGAAGGCGGCCACCTGACCCACGGCATGCCGCTGAACATGTCGGGCAAGTGGTTCAACGTGGTCAGCTACGGTCTGGACAAGAATGAAGCCATTGACTACGACGCGATGGAAGCCAAGGCCCGCGAGCACAAACCCAAGCTGATCGTGGCTGGTGCATCTGCTTACAGCCTGCACATCGATTTCGAGCGCTTTGCCAAGATCGCCAAGGAAATCGGCGCCATCTTCATGGTGGACATGGCCCACTACGCTGGCCTGATCGCCGCCGGTGTGTACCCCAACCCTGTGCCCCACGCCGACGTGGTCACATCCACCACGCACAAGAGCCTGCGCGGCCCCCGTGGCGGCATCATCCTGATGAAGGCCGAACACGAGAAGGCCATCAACAGCGCCATCTTCCCCGGCCTGCAAGGCGGCCCCCTGATGCACGTGATTGCCGCGAAGGCCGTGGCCTTCAAGGAAGCACTGACGCCCGAGTTCAAGGCCTATCAGGAACAAGTGGTGAAGAACGCCAAGGTCGTGGCCGAGACGCTGACCCAGCGTGGTCTGCGCATCGTGAGCGGTGGCACGCAAAGCCACGTGATGCTGGTGGACCTGCGCGCCAAGGGCATCACGGGCAAGGAAGCCGAGGCTGTGCTGGGCGCTGCTCACATGACCATCAACAAGAACGCCATTCCCAACGACCCTGAAAAGCCGATGGTGACCAGCGGCGTGCGCATTGGCACCCCCGCCATGACCACCCGTGGCTTCAAGGAGGAAGAAGCGCGCCTGACGGCCAACCTGATCGCTGACGTGCTGGACAACCCACGCGATGAAGCGAACATCGCCGCCGTGCGCGAAAAGGTCAACGCCCTGACCGCACGCTTCCCTGTCTACCGCTAAGCAGGTACCCAGAGACCATGAAATGCCCCTTCTGCAGCCACCTGGAAACGCAAGTCGTTGAAACACGGGTGTCTGAAGACGGGGTGTTCATCCGGCGCCGCCGCCAGTGCGGCGCCTGTGACAAGCGTTTCACGACCTACGAGCGGCCGGAAGTGAACTTTCCGGCCATCGTCAAGAAAGACGGTCGCCGCATCGAGTACGAACGCGGCAAGCTGCTGGCCTCTTTCAACCTGGCGTTGCGCAAGCGCCCGGTGAGCACCGAGCAGATCGATAGCGCCATTGAGCGAATTGAAGAAAAGCTGCTGAACCTGGGGCAGCGCGAAGTGAACTCCGGCCGCATCGGCGAGCTGGTGATGCGCGAGCTCAAGAAGCTCGACAAGGTGGCCTACATCCGCTTTGCCAGCGTGTACCGCAGCTTTGAAGACATTGACGAGTTCAGAGCGCTGGTAGACGAAGTGCGCAAATAAGCTGGTGTTGCCGGGGTTGTCCAGGCAGATACAACTAAGCTATTATTTTTATAGCTGCTAGCGCTTACTGCATAAGCGCCGCAGGCCAATTTGGCCAATATTTCCCAATCACCCGGGCATCAAGCGCTGCAAAGCCCCTACGCGCAGATGCGCTCTCGCCCCAGCCCACTACGGGGCGCGCTGGATACGGTTGGTGAGCGGCGGCACTATCGGGGTGTGTGCCAGCACGTAGGCCTCCAGCACATCCAGATCGAGATCACCACCCGTGGTGTCTCGCCCCTCCATGAACACTGTGAAGCCATCCCCACCACTGGCCAAAAAGCTGCTGATGGCCACGCGTACTTCGGCGGTGTCCTCCAGCGGCTTGCCATGCAGGGTCATCTGGCTGATGCGCGAGCCAGCGGGTTGCGACAGGTCATACCGGTAGCCAAACCCTTCAGACACCGACAGCACCCGTGGAGACTGCGGCGTGCTGGTGCCACCGGCAAACTGTTGCTCCAGCACCGCGCGAATCTGCGCGCCGGTGTACGTGCGCACCATGATGTTGTTGCCAAACGGCTGAACGCTGAAAAGCTGCCCATAGCGCAGCTGGCCTTGCGCATCAGGCACCAGATCAGCCCGCAAGCCACCGGGATTCATGAACGAGAGCTGGGCACCGCCCTTCTGCGGCGCGCGGGTCGCGGCCAACTGGGCATCTGCCACCAGGTTGCCCAGAGCGCTTTCCAGCGCTTCGTTGCGCACGCGCAGCAGCGGCGCGCTGGCCCGGCCCACGGGCCGCTGCGCCAGGGGTTCGGCAGCGGCCTTGTAGCGTGCCACCAGTTGCTGCACGAACGGGTCGGCCGGATAGGCTGGCACGGCCACGTTCAGGGGCACCAGCCCCTGGCTGCCGGTGAATGCCTCGCCCTGCACGATGTGGTTGTGGGCAGTTTTGCGCACTAGCTTGCGGGTGGCGGTGTCCACCCGCAGTGACACCTCGGTCAGCAATGCACCGTACTGCCCGGCGCTGGTCAGCAAAAACGGGCGGGCTGGATTGATGCGGGCGTAGTCACACACATAGGCCTGGTGGGTGTGGCCGGAGACGACCACATCTACAGAGGGGTCCAGCCGCTCCAGAATCGGCACGATGTCGCCGTTGATGCCCGAGCATTCGTGCTCCAGCACCTTGGCGTCGGTGTAGCCCCCTTCGTGGATGGCGACCACGATCACATCGGCCCCCTGGGCACGCAACTGGGGCACCAGGGCATTGGCCGTGGCGGCCTCGTCTTCAAAACGCAGGCCTTTCACGCCCGCAGGGCTCACCATGGTGGGCGTGGCCTTGAGCGTCATGCCGATGAAGCCCACCGCCACGGTGGCATTGCCCTGCGTGAAACGTTTGATACCCGTGGCGGGCAACAAAGGCTGGCCATCTTCACGCACGGTGTTGGCAGCCAGAAAACGGAACTTGGCCCCTTCAAAGGGCTTGCTGATCTGGCAGGGCTCGCGCACCGTGAATTTCTCGCAACCGCCCTGCTGCAGGCGCAGCAGTTCCTGCCAGCCCCGGTCAAACTCGTGGTTGCCTACAGCAGAGAAGTCGATCTGCATGTGGTTCACGGCTTCGATGGTGGGCTCGTCCAGGAAAAGCGCGGACACCAGGGGCGATGCACTCACCATGTCCCCAGCGGTGATCACGGCATGGTGCGGATGCCGGGCCTTGAGCTGCGCGATGGCGCTGGCCAGGTAGGCGGCGCCACCGGCGGGCACACGCTCCACGCCCCGCTCGCTGCGTATGGGTACCGCAATGTGGGGCGGCTCCAGGTTGCCGTGAAAATCGTTGAAGGCGATCAGCCCGATATCCACAAAGTTGGCATTAGTCTGCGAACCCGGGGGATGGGCGCAGCCCAGCAACGTGGTCAAAGTGAGGGTTGCCGCCAGTGCGGCGACCACTTTGCTAGCGTTTTTCACGATCATTCCAAGCTCCGTTCCTTGAGGGCGCTGTGCCCCACCTTCCAGGCACACAGGCAGGACAACACACTGGCCGCCATAGCCGCCCAGTACACCGACGCCAAGCCGGCAGCATCGCCCAAAGCGCCCCCTGCCAACGCCCCCACCACGCCAGGCAGGCCATAGGCCAGCACGGTGTACAAGGCCTGCCCGCGCCCGCGCAGACGACCTGGGAAGTATTCCGACAGCAGCGCCATGCACGCCGTGTGGTGGGCCGCAAAGGTGAGCGCGTGCAGCATCTGCGCCACCACCAATACCAACAACCACGCGCCTGCGGCAGCCGTCATGCCCATGCGCAGCGCCATGGCGGCAGCGCACACCAGCAGCCAGCGACTCAAGGGCCAGCGAGGCAGCCAGCGCCCCTGGGTGAAGAACCATGCGATCTCTACCACCACAGACACCGCCCACAGCACGCCAATGGTCGATTTGCGATACCCCAAGGCATCCAGGTACAGCGAGAAGAACACGTAGACCGCAATGTGGGCCAGCACGTGAAAGCAAGCCGATGCGAAAAACCACCGCACCTGGGGCCTGCGCAAGACGGGGGCCATGGCAGGCCTGGCGCCATGACTGGTGCTGGAAGAAGGCGGCCCCTCCTCCAGGCGGGGCAAGAGCCAGGTGCTGGCCACCACCGCTACCAGGGTGGCCAGCGTCCAGCCTGGGAAGTCGGCCATGCCAAACTGCTCAAACCACGCCCCGGCCGCAAACACCGTGACCAGAAAGCCCAGCGAGCCCCACAGCCGCACCCGGCCATAGCGGCGCGCATCGAAGCTACCTTCCTGGCTCACCAAGTGGGCCATGGCGGCCTCGCTCATCGGCATCATCGCGCTGGTGTGGGTGAACATGAGCAGCAGCACGGCCGCAATCCACCAAGTGCCGCCGGGTACCCACAGGCCCGCGGAAATCACCAGCGCCAGCGTAGAACACCAGCGCAGCAAGGGCACACGCTGGCCGGTATGGTCGCTCAACATGCCCCAGCCATAGGGCGCAAACAGGCGCGTGAGGGATTGCAGCGACGTCAGCACCCCGATGGTGACCAGGGGCAGGCCCAGGCTTTTGAGCCAGAGCGGCAGGTACGGGTTGAAAAACCCGATGTGTGCGAAGTAACTGGCCGACAGGGCAGCAAACGGCACCAGCGGCCGCCGCGCCCCCAGCGTGCGCAAGCGCTGCATGCGAGGCGACTGGCTGGCAGGGCTTACAGGAACGAGGCTTTGATGGGCGCCACCGCATGCACCACATCGCCGCACTGGGCCCGGTGGCGCAGGGCATGGTCCATCACCACCAGAGCCAACAGGGCCTCGGCGATGGGCGCAGCACGAATGCCCACGCAGGGGTCGTGCCGCCCTTTGGTGATGACCTCGGTGGGGTTGCCGTGGATGTCGATCGATTCACGGGGGCTGATGATGGAGCTGGTGGGCTTGATCGCCAGGCTCACTTCCAAGTCTTGCCCGGTGCTGATACCGCCCAACACCCCCCCCGCGTTGTTGGACATGAAGCCGTTGGGCGCCATGGAATCGCCATGGGTGGTGCCGCGCTGGGCCACGCTGGCAAAGCCGGCGCCAATTTCCACGCCCTTCACGGCGTTGAGACCCATCATGACGAAGGCAATGTCGGCGTCCAGCTTGTCATACAGCGGCTCACCCAAGCCTACCGGCACGCCCGTGGCCTGCACGCGGATGCGCGCACCGCAGGAATCACCCGCCTTGCGCAAGGCGTCCATGTAGTCCTCGTACTCGGCGACGTCAGCCACCGGCGCAAAGAACGGATTGCTGCGCACGTGGTCCCAGCTCTCAAAGGGGATTTCCAGCTCGCCCAGCTGCGTCATGCACGCGCGAAACTGCGCTCCATATTGCTGCTGCAGCCATTTCTTGGCCACTGCCCCGGCCGCCACGGTGGGGGCCGTCAGCCGGGCAGACGAGCGGCCGCCACCGCGCGGGTCACGAATGCCGTATTTGTGCCAGTAGGTGTAGTCGGCATGGCCAGGGCGGAAGCTCTGCGCGATGTTGCCGTAATCCTTGCTGCGCTGGTCGGTGTTGCGAATGAGCAGGGCAATGGGGGTGCCTGTGGTCTTGCCTTCGTACACCCCCGAGAGAATTTCCACGGCATCGGGCTCGTTGCGCTGCGTGACGTGCCGGCTGGTGCCTGGGCGGCGGCGGTCCAGGTCGATCTGGATGTCAGCCTCGGACAGCGGCATGCCAGGCGGGCAGCCATCAATCACGCAGCCGATGGCTGGACCATGGGATTCACCAAAATTGGTGACAGTGAAAAGGGTGCCTAGGGTATTGCCGCTCATGGCGGGGATTATCCCAGAGCAATTCAGTCCCACATGCGCATACAGCGCTTGGCAGAGCGCGTGTGTAGGACTAGCATGGGGTCAGACTCTTGAGAAGCGCATGCCAGACTCCCCATCGCCCCACGGAGCCCCCGCAACGCAAGTCACCCTGCAGCACCATGGGCCACCACCCTTGCTGGCCGACAGCCCCTTGCGCCAAGCCCTGGATTGCAGCGACAACGCCATCGCGCTGACCAACCGCGACCGGCAGGTGGTGTATGTCAACCAGGGCTTCACGCGCCTTTTTGGCTTCACCATTGACGAGGCTCGGGGCCGTTACCTCAGCGACATGCTGCAGGGACCGCACACGCACCAAGGCCTGACGGAAGCCATTCGCAGCGGATTACGCCTGCAAGGGCATTACCACGGCGATGCGCTCATCTACAGCCGCGATGGCCAACCGCGCTGGGTATCGATGGTGGTCAACAAGGCGGATGAAGCACAGGGAGGGCCCGGCGGCTCCATCACGGTGCTCACCGACATCACCCTGACCAAGATGCATGAAGTGCTGCAAAAGCGCGTACTGGAGAGCATGGTTAGCGAAACCAGCCTGCCCGAGCTGATGACCAGGGTGTGCAAGGAGGTGGAAAACATTGCCCCGGAGGTCACGGCCTCCATCCTGGCGGTAGACACGAACGGCCGGGTTCACCCACTGGCGGCACCCGGTTTGCCAGACCACATCTGCGCGGCACTGGATGGCGTGCAGATCGGCCCCAACGTTGGCTCCTGCGGCACGGCAGCCTATTTGGGTAAGCCTGTGGTCACCACCAACATCGCCACCGACCCGCGTTGGGATGACTACCGCGCTCTTTTCGAATCGACCGGGCTCAAGGCCTGCTGGTCCAGCCCCATCAAAAACCACCAGGGGCAGGTGGTGGGCACATTCGCGTTTTATTTCAAGGAGCCGCGCGAACCCAATGCGCTGCACAAGAGCCTGGTGCAGGTCTGCCTGCACCTGTGCGCCCTGGCCATTGAGCGCGACGCTTCGCGCCAGCGCATCCACCAGCTGGCGTTCTTTGACGGACTCACCGGCCTGCCCAACCGCGCCATGTTCCGCAACAGCGCGGAAAGGGCCCTGACCAGCATGGCACGCGACCACCAGACCGGTGCCCTGCTTTTCGTGGACCTGGACCGATTCAAGCAGGTCAACGACACACAAGGCCACGCGGCCGGAGACATCTTGCTGCGGGTGGTGGCGCAGCGCCTGGGCGAATGCGTGCGCGCCCAGGACTGCATTGGCCGCCTGTCGGGCGACGAATTCGTACTGCTGCTGTCCAACTGCACTACGGAACAAGCGGTGCAAACGGCGCAGCGTGTACTGGGCAGCATCGCCATGCCGGTTGACATCCAGGGGCAGATCAACCTGCCCAGCGCCAGCGTCGGGATTTCCATTTATCCCTATGACGGCACTGACATCGACACCCTGGTGCGACATGCTGACCAGGCGATGTACCAGGCCAAAAGCGACCATCGCCACAGCCTGCAGCTTTTCAGCCAGGAGATGAACCGGCGCACCCAAGAGCGCGCTGCCATGGAGCGGGCCCTGCACCACGCACTGGAGCGTGGCGAGTTGACCCTGCACTACCAGCCCCAGATCACCTCGGATCCGGTGCTGGCGTTGCACGGCATGGAGGCCCTGGCCCGCTGGAGCCATCCCGAATGGGGCCCAGTCTCTCCAGCGCAGTTCATCCCACTGGCCGAAGAAGCCGGGTTGATTCCGGCGCTTACCCATTGGCTGGTGAATGAGGTCTGCCAGCAAATCAACACCTGGCGCGCAGCAGGCATTGCGGTGCCGCATGTGGCGGTGAATCTGTCCGGGCGCAGTTTTCACCAAAAAGGGTTTGCGCAGAACGTGAGCAACACCTTGCGCCAGCATGGCTTGGCGGCGCACGACCTGCTGCTGGAAATCACCGAGAGCGTGATGATGGATGCGCGCGAAATAACCCAGGAGAACATCGAGCTGCTGAGCCAGCAGGGGTTTCGCCTGTCACTGGATGACTTTGGCACCGGCTACTCCAGCCTGAGCTACCTGCACCGCCTGCCGATCACAGAGCTGAAGCTGGACAAGTCTTTCGTGCAAGACCTGGAACACAGCGAAACGGCCCGAGCGCTCACGATTTCCGTGCTGAGCATCGCGAAGAGTCTGGGCATGACCGTGGTGGCCGAGGGCGTGGAAACGTCGCAGCAGTGCCGCTGGCTGAAAGAGCACGGCTGCGAGGTGATGCAGGGTTACCTGCTGGGCCGCCCCATGCCGGCACACATGCTGCACGCGTGGTCTTTGGAAGCCAGCGCCGTTTGCTGCAGCTGAGCACCTGGGCAGCAGCCCCTGCGCTCAGGCCTTGGTATCGTCTTCCGCAGGCCAGTCGCGGATGTAGGCCTTGAGCATCTGGTTTTCGAAGTTCTGGCTGTCTACCACGGCCTTGGCCACATCGTAGAAGCTGATCACGCCCATGAGCATGCGCTTGTCCATCACGGGCATGTAGCGGGCATGGCGGTCCAGCATCATGCGACGCACCTCGTCCATGTCGGTTTCCAGCGTGCAGGTCAATGGCGCATCGTCCATCGCAGAGCGCACGCGCATGGTGCCCACCGAGCCCCCGTTGCGCACCATGGCCTGGATCACTTCGCGGAAAGTGAGCATGCCTACCAGGTCACCGAGCTCCATCACCACCAGCGATCCGATGTCTTTCTCGGCCATCACCTGGGCCGCTTGGGCCAAAGGCTCGTCCGGCGTCACGGTGTAGAGGGTGTTTCCTTTGACGCGAAGGATGTCGCTGACTTTCATGGTGCAAGGTCTCCGGGGGGCGCGCTGCGCTGTAGGCGTAATCGCATCAAATATAGCCCACAATTTACGCTCACATCGACAACATCGGAGACAGAACCCATGCCCGGTTATTCAGACCCTGGCTTTGACACGCTGGCCCTGCACGCAGGCGCGAGCCCCGACCCCGCCACCGGCGCACGCGCCACCCCCATCCACCTGACCACCTCGTTCGTCTTTGAGTCGAGCGACCACGCGGCGTCCCTCTTCAATCTGGAGCGCGGCGGCCATGTGTACAGCCGCATCAGCAACCCCACCAACGCGGTGCTGGAGCAGCGCGTGGCTGCCCTGGAAGGCGGCGTGGGATCAATAGCCACCGCCAGCGGCCAGGCCGCGCTGCACTTGGCGATTGCCACGCTGATGGGCGCGGGCAGCCACATCGTGGCCAGCACGGCGCTGTATGGCGGCTCACAAAACCTGCTGCACTACACGTTGTCGCGCTTCGGCATCGAGACCACCTTCGTCAAGCCCGGCGACATCGACGGCTGGCGCGCTGCGGTGCGCCCCAACACCAAGCTCTTCTTTGGCGAAACCGTGGGCAACCCCGGCCTGGATGTGCTGGACATCCCTACCGTCTCCTCCATCGCGCACGATGCGGGCGTGCCCCTGCTGGTGGACTCCACCCTCACCTCGCCCTGGCTCATCAAGCCGTTTGAACATGGCGCGGACCTGGTCTACCACTCGGCCACCAAGTTCCTCTCGGGCCACGGCACCGTCGTGGGCGGCATCGTGGTGGATGGCGGCAGCTTTGACTGGGACGGCCCGAAGTCGGCTGGCAAATTTGCCGAGCTGACGCAGCCGTACGACGGCTTCCACAACATGGTGTTCACCGAAGAGAGCACCGTGGGCGCCTTCTTGCTGCGCGCGCGGCGCGAGGGACTGCGCGACTTTGGCGCCTGCATGAGCCCGCACACGGCCTGGCTCATCCTGCAAGGCATCGAGACCCTGCCGCTGCGCATGGCGCAGCACATGCGCAACACCGAGAAGGTGGTCGAATTTCTGGCTGCGCAGCCGTTTGTGTCGCGCGTCGGTCACCCCTTGCTCGACTCGCACCCCAGCCATGCCCTCGCGCAAAAGCTGCTGCCACGCGGCGCGGGCTCGGTGTTCAGCTTTGACCTCAATGGCAACCGCGAGCAGGGCAAGAAGTTCATCGAAACCCTCAAGGTCTTCAGCCACCTGGCCAATGTGGGCGACTGCCGCAGCCTGGTGATCCACCCGGCCAGCACCACGCACTTCCGAATGAGCGACGAGGCGCTGGCGGGTGCAGGCATCAGCCAGGGCACGATCCGCCTGTCCATCGGACTGGAAGATGCCGACGACCTGATCGACGACCTGAAACGCGCGCTGAAAGCCGCAGAAAAGGCGGGGGCCTGACCATGTACATCCAAGTCAACGGCGCCGCCACCTACTGCTACACCGGCGGCAAAGCGTTTGATGCCGCCAAGCCCACGGTGGTGTTCATCCATGGCGTGCTCAACGACCACAGCGTGTGGGCCCTGCAAAGCCGCTACATGGCAAACCACTGCTGGAACGTGCTGGCCATCGACCTGCCCGGCCACTGCAAGAGTGGCGGCGATGCGCCCGCCACGGTGGAGCAAGGCGCAGACTTCATCGGCGCGCTGCTGGATGCCGCAGGCGTACAGCGCGCGGCGCTGGTGGGCCATAGCTGGGGATCGCTCATTGCCATGGAAGCCGCCGCGCGGCTCAAGGAACGCATCAGCCATCTGGTGCTGGTGGGCACGGCCTTCCCGATGAAGGTGTCGCCCGCACTCATCGAGGCCTCGCAGACCGACCCGGAGAAGGCGATGCGCATGGTCAATGTGTTCTCGCGCAGCACTTTGTCTGCGCCCCCATCGGCCCTGGGCCCGGGCACCTGGGTGTTTGGGGCGGGCATGGCGCTGGGGCGCAAGGTGCTGCGCAGCAACACAGCAGTCAATGTGTTCCACCGGGGTTTTGTGGCCTGCGACAGCTACGCAGGCGGCGAGGCGGCCATGGCGCAACTGACCTGCCCGGTGCTGTTTGCGCTGGGCAGCCAGGACCAGATGACCTCGCCCAAAGCGGCGCAAGGACTCATCAAGGCCGCCCAGGCGGCGGGCAAGCAGGTGCAGATCACACACCTGCCCGTGGGCCATAACCAGATGACCGAGGCGCCCGAAGAGACACTGGCCGCCATCCGCGACTTCCTGGCCCAGTGAGCCCCCAAACCCCGGCGCGCTGACAGTCCGCCGGGGTTTCAATCGCCGGTTCAAGGTGGCAGACCCGTTGGCGACAGCCCACCCGCACTGCCCCGCTGGTGCGCGCCAGAACTGCGGCGTATAACGCGGGCAGAGGGGCTTTACCCCCGCCCGGAGACAACGCCATGACCAGCCAGACTGCCACCCCGCAACCCGCGCCCAGCACAGACCCTCGGGCTTTCAAAAGCTTTGCAGAGTTCTACCCGTTCTACCTGAGCGAGCACAGCAACCGCACCTGCCGCCGCCTGCACTTCGTGGGCTCCACGCTCAGCCTGCTCTGCCTGGCCATGCTGGTAGCCACGGGCAAGCCGCAGTACCTGCTGTATGGCCTGCTCTGCGGCTACGGCTTTGCCTGGGTGGGGCACTTCGGCTTTGAAAAGAACAAGCCTGCCAGCTTCAAGCGCCCGCTCTACAGCTTCATGGGCGACTGGGTGATGTACAAGGACATCTGGACGGGGAAGGTGCCGTTTTGATGCACTGATTCGCGCACCTTCCGCCGCAAACAGTTCAAGCTAAAACAGCCTCTAGCGCTTACCAGTCAAGCGCCAGCAGCTATTTTTTATATAGCAAAACTAAACCACCCGCTGCACACCCAAGGCAGGCTCAGTGCCCGCGCCTGCCTGCAGCACATCCTCCAGCAGCAAGCCTTCCAGCCGGGCTTTTGACCACAGCGGCTGCAAGCTTTCAGAGCGCTCCAGCAGCAGGCGCTGCACCAGCGGCGCCAGGGGGGTGGTGCCAGGGTTGGCCAGCAGCACATAGCGGGACTCGGGCACATCCGCTTCACCCACCGCCGCATCGTTGACCTGGCCCACCCAGTCCAGCGCGGTCAGCGCCTCCAGCACCGGGGCCAGCTGCAACCCATCCACCCGCAGCAACTGCGCGAGCTGGCTGGGGCGCAGGCCCTTGATGCGCTGGTGGCGCACGCGGTGCAACTGCTGCAGCACCTCCACCGCCAGCTGAAACGTCCAGCCCGCCACGGTGCCGCGCCGCGCCACACCGGCCAGCAGGCTGGGCAAATAGGCCGTGACCACCGCCCCCAGCAGCACAATGACCCAGGCCACATATATCCACACCAGCAGGATGGGCAGCGTGGCAAACGCGCCATACACCACCGAATAGGTGGGCACCTTGCCCAGGTACACCGCCAGCACCTTCTTGGCCAGCTCAATGCACACGGCCACAAATAGTCCGCCCGTCCAGGCGTGGCGCCATTTCACCGGCGTGTTGGGCACATAGTGGTAAAGCGCCGCCATGCCGCCCGCCAGCACCACAAACTGGATCGAATCAAACAGCAGCTGCACCCCGTCGGGCAGGCGCTTGACCAGCCCACCCGATGCCGACATCACATACGACGTGAGCGCGAGGCTCGCGCCCATCAGCAGCGGGCCCAGCGTGATGGCGGCCCAGTAGATCAGCACCCGCTGCCCCAGTGGCCGCAGGCGCTGAACGCGCCAGATGTCGTTGAGCGTGCGGTCGATGGTGAGGATCAGCGCCAGCGCCGTGGCCAGCAGAATGCTGAACCCCGCCGCCCCCAGGCTGCTGGCCTTGGAGGCAAACTGCGTGAGGTAGCCCAGCACCTGGCGCGAAATGCTGTCAGGCACCAGACTGCTGACCAGCCAGCCCTGCAGCGCATCTTGCAGCTTGCCAAAGATGGGGAAGGCGGTGAACACCGCCAGCGCCACGGTAAAGAACGGCACCAGCGCCAGGATGGTGGTGAAGGTCAGGCTGCTGGCCGTGAGGCCCAGGTGGTCTTCACGAAAGCGCTCGCGCAGTGTCTGGGCCGTCGTCTTCCAAGGGAAGTGCGACAGCTCGGTCATGAGCGCCTCCACGCGCAGTGCGGCTGTCTGGAGCGCGCTATGCACTTTTACGTGCCCACGAAAGCCGGGGAAAGGCCCGGCAACTAGGCGCAGGACGCGCCGCGGTATGGATACCGCAAGCGTTCTGCAACAACGTGGCCGGGCCTTTCCCCGGCTTTCCCGAAGGGTTGGGCCACAAGGCCAGCGCTCGCTGCGTTGCAACCCTTGCCAAGGCCCCAGCCTTGGCGGCGGCTTGCGCCTTGCGATCACTGGCCTTGTGGCCCAACGTGGGTACGTAAAAGTGCATAGCACGCTCTAGAAAGGACATGGCCGATATGATGCCACCCCAATGACTGCATCCCCCGCCATTCCCAATCCCCCCGCCGACCACGGCGTTGCCGCCACACGCTGGGTGGCCACGGGCAGCCTGCTGGCCCTGATCGTTCTGTGCCTGGCCTGGGAGCTGGTGCTGGCGCCTGTGCGCCCAGGTGGCACCTGGCTGGCCATCAAGGCCCTGCCGCTGTGCATCCCGCTGGCAGGCATCCTCAAGAACCGCATGTACACCTACCGCTGGGTCAGCCTGGTGATCTGGCTGTATTTCACCGAAGGCGTGGTGCGCGGCTGGAGCGACAAGCCCCCATCGCAGTGGCTGGCCTGGGCCGAAGTGGCGCTGTGCCTGGTGCTGTTCACCGCCTGCACGCTGCATGTGCGCCTGCGCCAGCGCAACGCTCGGGCGGCGGAAGCTGCCGGTGCCGCCGGTGCCTCTGATTGACACGCCAGCCCTCCTGTTTACCGATCTTGAAGACGCTCTGCCATGACCTCTTTGCTTGACACCCTGCGCTCCATCGTGGGCGATGCCCATGTACTGACCGAAGGCGACCTCACCGCCTGGGAACAAGACTGGCGCCGCCGCGTGCGCGGCAAGGCCCTGGCTGTGGTGCGCCCGGCCAGCACGCCCGAGGTGGCTGCCGTGGTCAAGGCCTGCGCCGCCGCAGGCACCGCCATCGTGCCGCAGGGCGGCAACACCGGGCTGGCCGTGGGCTCTACTCCTGATGCATCGGGCAAACAGATCGTGCTCAGCCTCACGCGCATGAACGCCGTGCGCAACGTGGACACCGACAACCTCACCATGACCGTGGAGGCCGGCTGCATCCTGCAAAACCTGCAGGAAGTGGCGCGCAATGCGGGCGCACTGTTCCCCCTGTCGCTGGCGGCCGAGGGCAGTTGCACCATTGGCGGCAACCTGGGCACCAACGCAGGCGGCACGCAGGTGGTGCGCTACGGCAACACGCGCGACCTGTGCCTGGGGCTGGAAGTCGTCACCCCGCAGGGCGAGGTGTGGAGCGGCCTCAAAGGCCTGCGCAAGGACAACACGGGCTACGACCTGCGCGATCTGTTCATCGGCAGCGAAGGCACGCTGGGCATCATCACCGCCGCGTGCATGAAGCTCTACCCGCAGCCCGCCGCCAAGCTCACCGCCTGGGCCGCCGTGCCCTCCATGGAACACGCCGTGCAACTGCTGGGCATGGCGCACCAGCAGCTGGGCGCGGGCCTTACGGGCTTTGAAGTGATGGGCCAGTTTGCGCTGAGCCTGGTGGGCAAGCACATGCCGCAACTGCGCGTGCCCTTCCTGGGCCAGGACGATGCACCCTGGTGCGTGCTGCTCGAAAATTCCGACAGCGAATCTGAAGAACACGCCCGCGCACGCTTCGAATCTCTGCTCGAAAAAGCGTTTGAGGCCGGCTGCGTCACCGATGCCGTAGTGGCCGAGAACCTCACGCAGGCGCACCAGCTCTGGCACATCCGAGAGAGCATTCCGCTGGCCCAGGCCGAAGAGGGCCTGAACATCAAGCACGACATCTCGGTACAGATCTCGCGCATCCCCGCCTTTGTGGCGCACACCGATGCGGTGCTGCAACGCGAGATTCCCGGCGTGCGCCTGGTCAACTTCGGCCACCTGGGCGATGGCAACCTGCACTACAACGTGCAGGCACCTGTGGAGGGCGACCCCAAGGCCTTCCTGCGTGACAACGAAGAGCGCGTACACCAGCTCGTGTACGACGCCGTGGCCGAGTTTGGCGGCTCGTTCTCTGCCGAGCACGGCGTGGGCGAACTCAAGGCCGACAAGCTGGAGAAGTACCAGTCGCCCGTGGCGCTGTCGATGATGCGCGCCATCAAGCAGGCGCTGGATCCGCAGGGCATCATGAACCCAGGGCGCGTGCTGAAAGCCTAAACAGCGCTGGGAACCTACGCGGGGCCATGCGCCTCGCGCAGCAGCCAGTCCCGAAACGCGGCCACCTTGGGCTGTGCGATGCATTCGGGGCGGTACACCACGTAATACGCCAGGGCCGATTCCAGCCGCACTTGCGGAAACAGCCGCACCAGCCGGCCCGCAGCCAGGTCGTCATGCGCCATGACGCTGCGCGCCAGCGCCACCCCTTGGCCATCAATGGCCGCCTGCAGCACGGCGGCCGAGTTGTTGATGCGCAAGCCCCGGTCGGTGGGTACCCCCTGCACCCCCGCATGGCGCAGCCAGGCCTGCCAGCTGGCAAAACCCGTGCTTGTATCGACGGACAGGTCATGGATGAGCACCTGCCCGCGCAAATCGCCCGGGGCCTGCAGCGTTGCCGTGGCCAGCAGCGCCGGGGCGCACACGGGGTACACCTCCTCGTCCATCAACTTCTCTGCCGCCAACCCTGGCCACTGGCCCCGGCCATAGCGCACGCCCACGTCGATGCGCTGGGCCACAAAGTCCACCGGCTTCAGGCTGGTGTCCAGCCGCAAATCGGTCTCAGGCCAGGCGGCCTGAAAGCGCTCAATGCGCGGAAGCAGCCACTTGGCGGCAAACGCCGGGCTCACAGTCACCGTGAGCACACCGCCCGCGCTGCCACTGCGCAAGCGTTCCAGCCCCTCGGCCAAACGCTCCAGCCCCGCGCGAATGTCAGGCAAGGCCTGCTCGGCCACCTCCGTGGTCACCAGCCGGGCGCGGCCGCTGGTGCTTCGCACAAACAGCGGGCTGCCCAGCCAGTCTTCCAGCGTGCGCACCAACTGTCCCACCGCGGCAGGGGTCACGTTCAGCTCTTGCGCCGCCAGAGAAAAACTCTGGTGCCTGGCACTGGCTTCAAAGGCACGCAGGGCATTAAGGTGGGCTATTGATCGCATACCCGTAAAGTTTTTCTTTGGCGGCTTGCGACTTTATCTCAGTTGTTCAAAAGGTGTGCCGCCTCAAAAATGCGCAAATCGTCCAGGCAGCAACCGCGCCCCCACAGGCCATCCCATCCATGCAGATCAACGCCGACTTCACCCAACCTGCGCTCGTACACCCCCAGCAGCACCAGTGGGTGGCCTCACCCCAGGCGGGAGTGGAACGCATCATGCTCGACCGCACGGGCACGGAGCGCGGGCGGGCCACCAGCATCGTGAGTTATGCGCCCAACTCGCGGTTTCCGCACCACCAGCACCCTGCGGGTGAAGAAATTCTGGTGCTGTCGGGTGTGTTTTCTGAAGGCGACCACCATTACCCACAGGGCTGGTACCTGCGCAGCCCGGCGGGCTCCGCCCACGCCCCGCATAGCGCCCAGGGCGCCGTGATTTTTGTGAAGCTGGGGCATCTGCCGCCCGCCCCCAATGCCCCCGCTGGCGAGTCGCTGCGCATCAACACCCATGACACGGCTTGCTGGACCACCGAAGGCGAGCACGCTGCGTGCGAGCTGTACCGCGATGCCGGCGAGCACACCCGGCTGCTGCGCCTGGCACCCCACCGCCCGCTGCCCATGCTGGCCACGCGGCAAACCGAGGCCTTCATCATCCAAGGCAACCTGCACAGCGCAGCCGGCGAACTGCCCGAACGCGGCTGGTTGCGCCTGCCGCCAGGTGCCGTGGCAGCTTGGCACGCTGGCGCGCAAGGCGCTACCGTGCTCCTCAAAAGCACTGCACCCCATATCGCCACGGCTTGAGCCCCATGCTGCCAACCTCCATGACCTCTACGCGCATCGCCATCCTCGGTGGGGGCCTCAGCGGCCTGCTGGCAGCCCGTGCGCTGCATCGCCAAGGCATCCATGACTTTGTGCTGCTGGAAGCACGCAGCGCCCTGGGCGGGCGCATCACCTCTTTCCACAGCCCGGCCGCGTCCACAGCCACAACGGCTGCGCTACACCGCTTTGACCTGGGACCGAGCTGGTACTGGCCAGACTTTCAGCCCGGCCTGCACGCGCTGATCGAGGGTCTGGGTCTGGCCACCTTTGCACAGTTTGACGAAGGCAACATGGTGATCGAGCAGTCGGCCCAGAGCACTCCGATGCGCGTGCCCGGCTACGCCCAATCGCCTGCGTCCATGCGCCTGCTGGGTAGCACCGAAGCCCTGGTAGATGCGCTGAAGGCCGAGGTGCCCCCGCACCACATCCGCACCGGCCACACGGTGCGCAGCCTGCGGGCCGACGGCGCGCAGGTGCACCTGACGAGTGCAGACACCTTGGGGCAAGACCACCACTGGCAGGCCGAGCATGTGCTGCTGGCACTGCCCCCGCGCCTGGCCGTGGCACAGTTGGATTGGCAGCCGCCATTGCCTGCAGATTTGCACAGTGCGTGGCAACGCACGCCCACCTGGATGGCGCCCCACGCCAAATACGTCGCTGTGTACGAAACGCCCTTCTGGCGCGAGCAGGGCCTGTCAGGCCAAGCCCGCAGCGCACGCGGACCCCTGGTAGAAATCCACGACCTGTCGCAGCCCGGCGGGGGTGCTGCGCTGTTTGGCTTTGTGGGCGTGCCGGCCGCTGTTCGAGCCACTGTGTCTGAAGATGTGCTCCGCCAGCACTGCCGGGCCCAGCTGGCGCGGCTGTTTGGCCCGGCAGCGGCACACCCGGTGGCCGACGCCCTCAAGGATTGGACCCAGGACCCGCTGACCGCCACCGCACAAGACCAGAGCAGCACCGGCCACCACGCAGCTGCCCCTGCGGCCTTCCCCAGCGAAGGCGCCTGGGCGGAGCGCATCGTGGGCATCGGCAGCGAGTGGTCGCCCCACTACCCCGGTTACCTGGCCGGGGCACTGGACGCCACGCAGCGCGGGCTGCAAGCCCTGGGCATACCCGCCAGCGCAGCCCTGTAATCTGCCCACAGATGGCTGAGGCACACTGGGCACCTCCCTATTTGCGTGGGCGTCACACGCATCCACCTTCCCGATCGGCCCTGCATGACCCTGCACCCCTCTGTTTTGCGACTGGCGATTGCCCAGGCCCTGTCGGGCGCCAACACCACGGTGGTGTATGCCACGGCAGCCATCATTGGGCACCTGCTGGCGCCGCGCCCCGGCATGGCCACGTTGCCGATTTCGGTGTTTGTGATCGGCATGGCCTTGTCCACGCTGCCGGTGGGCGCGGTGGCACGCCAGCATGGCCGCCACGCAGCGTTCTTTCTGGGCAATGGGTGCGGCGTGGTGTCGGGGCTGCTGGCCAGCCTGGCGCTGATGCAGGCATCGTTTGTGCTTTTCTGCATCGCCATGCTGTTTGGCGGTGCCTATGCGGCGGTGGTGCTCACCTTTCGCTTCGCGGCAGCCGAATGCGTGCCTGCGGCCGACAAGCCCCGTGCCTTGTCACTGGTGCTGGCCGGTGGCGTGTTTGCGGGGGTGCTGGGACCGCAACTGGTCACCGCCACCATGAACCAATGGCCACCGTACGCCTACGCCGCCACCTACCTGTGTGCGGCGGCCGTGTCAGTGCTGTCGGCCCTGGTGCTGCGCGGTGTGCGGTTTGCGGGCAGCCCCGTCGCGCCCGCTGCTACAGGCGCGGCGCCATTGGCCCCACCTGCCGCCGGTCGCCCCATCCGGGACGTGGTGCGCCAGCCCCGCTTTGTGGTGGCCATGCTGTGCGGCGTGGTCAGCTACATGCTGATGAACTTCATGATGACCTCGGCACCGCTGGCCATGGAACTGTGCGGCCTGCCGCGCGAATATTCCAACTACGGCATTGAGCTGCATGTGGTGGCCATGTACCTGCCCAGCTTTTTCACCGGGCGGCTCATTGCCCGCTTTGGCGAAACCCCCATCGTTCTGGCGGGCCTGGCACTCACTGCCGCCGCCGCGCTGGTGGGCATGAGCGGCCAGACGGTGGCGCATTTCTGGTGGGCACTCGCCCTGCTGGGCGTGGGCTGGAACTTCGGCTTTCTGGGTGCGTCGGCCATGGTGCTGCAGTGCCACACGCCACAGGAAGGCCCGCGCGTGCAGTCCATCAACGACTTCGTGGTGTTCGGCACCATGGTCATTGGCTCGTTCGCATCAGGCAGCCTGCTCTCGGCCTACGGCTGGAGCACCGTGGCCGCACTGACGCTGCCGCCCGTGGTGGTGGCTGCGGCGGCGCTGCTATGGCTGGGCCGCGCGCGGCAGGCTCAGCCTTCCATCTGAAAAATACCCGCCACATTGGCAATCGAATCAATAGCTGGTTGCAGGGACAACTCGACCCGGCTTTTGGGCCCACCTGAAAATTTACGGAAGGCTTGTCGCAAGGTGAGCCAAGCGCCGCCCAAAACACGCGCTGCGTGGCTGTATCGCTTGCAGCAGCCGTGGACTACGCCGTCTGCGCCGGATGCTTGTGCGCCCAATCCACCGCAGCCGCCCACCCCGGCGGCACACACCCTTGCTCCATCACGCACAGGCTGGCACTCGCCAGGGCGTGGCGCAGGGCCTGCTGGCAGGCGGTGTCTGACAACGCCTCGATGAATCGCGCAAACGCCCCCGCCCCCGCTGGCTGAGACTGGCGCAGCAGGTGGGCCAGCAGGCCCGCCAGAAAGCTGTCGCCCGCGCCCACGGTGTCGGCCACGGGCAAGGGCTGGGCCTCTTGGGCATAGCACTGGGTGCCATTGCGGTGCAGCAGCCATGCGCCGTTGGCGCCGAGCGTGAGGGCCAGCAGGTGGGCCTGGGGGTTGGCGGCCAGCAGGTGGCGGGCACGGGCAAACGCATCGGCGCCGGGGACTGCTAGGTGTTCCAGGTCTTCGTCGCTGGCTTTGATGAGGTGGGCATGGGCCAGGGCGGCGTGCACGGTGCTGCGGTAGGCGGCCAGATCGGGCATGACGGAGGGGCGCAGGTTGGCATCGACCACCACGCAGTGCCCTGCGGCGCGCTGGGCAGCCAGCCAGGGCAAATAAGTCGTTGCGTCGCGGGCATCGAGTGCCAGGGCGCCGGTGCAGACCACTTGCAGGGTGGGCAAGGCGGCACAGGCTGCGCCCAAGCCTTGTGCCGATACGGCCCGATCGGCCACGCCTTCGCGGTAGAAGGCGTAGTCGGGGTGGCCGTGGGCGTTGAGGTTGACCACGGCCAGAGAGGTGACTTGCTGCACTGGCTCAGGCTGCGCCCGGTGCACGCCATCGGCGGCCAACTGGGCCGCCAGCTCGCGGCCAAAGCGGTCGCGGGACAAGGGGTTGAGGTACTGGGTGCCCACGCCCTGGCGGGCCAGTGCGCGGCACAGGTTGTAGAGCGCGCCGCCCAGGCACGGCAGGTAGCTGCCGTCGGGGCGGCGGATCAGGTCGATGAGCGCCTCGCCTGCGATGGCGACCTGGACAGGAGGGGGCTGATGGGTGGTGGAAACAGTCATGGCAGGGGGGACAAAGCGGGCAATAAAACGGCAACCACTGGCGCGTTGATCAAAGCCGATCAGAACTGCGCTTGCAATGCCGGATACAGCGCCACAAAACGGGCATAACGCTCGACCAGCAGGGCTTGCTGGGCGGGCTCGGGCTGAAACGCGGCCTCGGCCGCCAGGGGTTGGCACCAATGGGCTTCGTCGCCACTGCAAGCCATGGCAGCCAGACGGGCTGCGCCCAGCGCTGCGGCGGCGTGGGCGCCCTCGGGGCGCTGCAGGGGCGTGCCCAAGGCGCTGGCCAGCAACTGGGCACAGGGGTTGCTGCGCGCGCCACCGCCAACCAGGGCAAGAGCAGCCTCGGCATCGTGCCCCTGCCCGCCTGCTGCGCGCATGGCGTTGAGGCCATCGAGCAAACCAAAGCCCACGCCTTCCATCACGGCGTAGGCGAGATCGGCCGCGTCGTGCTCGGCCCGCAGGCCCATGAAAACGCCGGTGGCCGCCGCGTTGTTATGCGGGGTGCGTTCGCCACTCAGGTAGGGCAAAAACAGGGGAGCCTGGGCTTGGCGGGTGCGGGGCAATGCCCCGACGGCGGCGGACAGTTGGGCCTCGTCTCCCCGGCCAGTCAGGCGCGTGACCCAGCCAAAGGCACTGGCCGCACTGAGCATGACGGACATGTGGTGCCAGCGCTGCGGCAGCGCATGGGCAAAGGCGTGCACGGCGCGCTCGGTGGCGGGGGCAAAGGCATTAGTCACCCGGAACACCACGCCCGAGGTACCCAGCGACACAAAGCCCTGCCCAGCGGTGCGCGCGCCCACGCCCACGGCGCTGGCGGCGTTGTCCCCCGCGCCTGCGGCCACCACCACGCCTTCGCCCAGCCCCCAGCGGCGGGCGACGTCGCCCAGCAGCGTGCCGGTGGGCGCATTGCCTTCGGCCAGTGCAGGCATGTGCGATGCGTCCAGCCCGCAGGCCTGCAGCATGACCGGGCTCCAGGCACGGGCCTGCACGTCCAGCCACAGGGTGCCGGATGCGTCAGACATGTCGCTGACTGCCGTGCCCGTGAGCTGCAGGCGCAGCCAGTCTTTGGGCAGCAGCACGGTGCGGATTTGGGCAAACACGGCAGGCTCATGCGTGCGCAGCCACAGCAGCTTGGGGGCAGTGAAGCCGGGCATGGCGAGGTTGCCGGTGATCTGACGCAAGGTGGGCACGGCCTGCTCGAGCAGCGCACATTCCGCACTGGCGCGGCCGTCATTCCACAAGATGGAGGGGCGCAGCACCTGGCCCTGCGCCCCCAGCACCACGGCGCCGTGCATGTGGCCCGACAAGCCGATGCCGCGCACCAGGTTCACAAAGTCGGTGAAGGTGTTGCCCGTGGCGCGGCGAAAGAAGCGGGAGAAGCGGCTCTCGGTCATGTCCAGCTCTTGCGCCAGATCGGCGGCGGACAGCGGCTCGGCCAGGTGGTCGGTGATGCGGCTGACGATGGCATTGATCTGCGCGAGCTGGGTATCGCTGTCCTCGCTTTGCAGCTGGGCGCTGGACAGCAGTCGGTAGTCGGTGCAGCAGGCCAGCTCGCCCATCCACTCGCAAAACGCGGCAAAGCGCGCCAGCCCTTGCGTGGACTTGATGCACCGCCAGTGCTCGGTGGCCTGGGCCTGCATTCCGAAAAACTCGATGCCGTGGCGAGCACGTTCGAGCAAAGGCAGCACTTCGCGCAGCTCAGGAATGCCCTCGCTGGCATCGACCAGCGGCTGGTGCGGAAACTGCACCACCAGGTCGCGCTCGGGGTAGCCCGCCTCGGGCACGTCCATGCTGATCCAGTTGTGCGGCAGGCGCGGGCCGGTCAGCACGAGCTGGCCGGGGGCGAACTGGCCAATCCAGTCGCCCACAAACACCTTGCCCGATGAGGCGGTGATGAGGTGCAGCTCGTACTCGTCGTGGTAATGCCAGCGCGCCAGCGGTGTGGGAAAACCGTGCGACAGGCAGCGGATAAAGCCCGCCGTCTCCGGCGGCTCGTAGCCCAGCTCAGGCGAGCGGGAGTAGGCATGCTCCAGCTCGGGCTTGGTCTGGCGCGGCAGTGCATGAAGCGTGGACATGGCGTGCACCGTGTGAGTGAAGTGGTGTGACGGCGTAGCGGCTTATTGTGCGGCGGCGCTGCCCTGCGCTGCAGTGCGCGGGTGCCGGGCCACAAAATCCGCCACCTGCGCGCTGGCGGTGCGCAGGGCCTGCACCAGGCGCGCATCTCCCGCCAGCTCGCCCCACAGCACCTTGTCGGCAGCAAACGCAGCCACGGGGTCTGCAGCGTCGCAGATGGCATGGGCGGCAGCAGGGTCCATGGCCTGGTCCTGGTAGGTGTAGGGAATGCGCCCTGCATGCCAGCGCTGCAGGTAAGCCAGGAACAACGCAGGCAGTACGGCCACCGCAGCAATACCCTCGCCGCGCGCCAGGCGCTCGCGGATGGTGGGTGCGATGAAGCCGGGGATCTTGCTGTAGCCGTCCATGGCCACGCGCTGGTTGGTGTCTTCAATGGCGGGGTTGCCAAAGCGCTCCAGCACCACGTCGCGGTAAGCCGCCAGGTCGATGGGGTTGGGTTGCAGCACGGGGATGGTGTCTTGCGTCACGTAGTCAAACGCCAGCTGGCGGATGGCGGCGTCGTGCGTGCCTTCATGGATGAAGCGGTAGCCCACCAGGGTGCCCGCCCAGGCAATGCAGCTGTGCGTGGCGTTGAGCAGGCGGATCTTGGCCTCCTCATACGGCGCGACGGACTCGACCAGCTCCACACCCACACGCTCCCATGCGGGGCGGCCGTTGGCAAAGTGGTCTTCAATGACCCACTGGATAAAGCTCTCGCCCATCAGCGCCGCAGGGTCGGCGCGGCCGGTGGCGGCCTGCACGCGCGCCGCCACATCGGGCGTAGGCCGGGGGGTGATGCGGTCCACCATGGCGTTGGGGCTGGTGGTGTGGGCTTCGATCCAGGCAGCCAGCTCGGCATCGCCCAGCGCCTGCACAAACTGCAGCAAGCCGCTGCGCGAGCGGTCGCCGTTGTGGCGCAGGTTGTCGCAGTTCAGCAGCGTCACGGCCCCGGCACCGGCCTGCCTGCGCGCGCGCAGCAAGGTCGTGAGGGCGCCGTAGATGGTGCTGCCGGCCCGGCCTTCACGCAGCGCTTGCAAGTCGGCCTGCAGGTCGGGCGCGCTGGCCCAGTCGAGCTGGTGGCGGCTGTCGAGGTAGTAGCCCGCCTCGGTCACAGTGAAGGAAATGATGCGGGTGCCGGGCTGCGCAGCAATGGCGATGAGCCCCGCCAGATCGGGCGTGTAGGGCACCACGGTGCGGATGGACTCGACCCATGTGTAGCTGCGCTCGCCCTGGGCGGTCACCGTCTCCAGCGTGTAGGCGCCGCCTTGGGCTTGCAGGGCGGCAATCGTGTCTTGCATGTCGGGGCGCAGGTTGCCGCCAGCCAGCACCCAGCGGGTGTCGCCCAGCTGGTGCAACTGGTGCAGGTACAGCGCCTGGTGCGCGCGGTGGAAGGAGCCCAGCCCGAGGTGCAGGATGGTGAGCGTGTCTTGTGCGGTGGTCATGGAAATGCGGCGTCTGAAATGCGGGGTCGGGAAGGCAAACGAGAGAAGAATCAGCGGGCGGTGGCCGAGGCCAGCACCACGCGGCCTGCGCTGTCAAACCAGTGGGCTTGCTCGGTGGCCACGTTGAGCGATACGGCATCGCCCGGCAGCAGCAGCGTGCGCTCATTGAGGCGGGCCACCAGTTGCGCGCCCTCGGCGGTGCGCACATACAGCAGCGTCTCTGCCCCCAGGGCTTCGACCAGCTCCACCTGGCCGGTGATGGCGCCCTGCCCTTTGGGCTGCACCGTCACGGCCTCGGGCCGCAGGCCGATAGAGCCCCCCGCTGCAGCACCAGGTGCCAGCTGCTGCACCGCTGCAGGCAGCTGCGCCAGGGGCAACACGTTCATTTGCGGGGTGCCGATGAACTGGGCCACGAACTGGTTGGCGGGGCGGTGGTACAGCTCCAGCGGCGTGCCGACTTGCTCGATCTGGCCATCGCGCAGCACCACCACTTTGTCGGCCAGCGTCATGGCCTCCACCTGGTCGTGCGTCACGTAGATAGTGGTGGCGCCCAGGTCGCGGTGCAGCTTGGCGATCTCCACCCGCGTCTGGCCACGCAGCGCCGCGTCGAGATTGGACAGCGGCTCGTCGAACAAAAACACCTTGGGCGCGCGCACGATAGCGCGGCCGATGGCCACGCGCTGGCGCTGGCCGCCCGACAGCTCTTTGGGGGTGCGCTGCAGGTACTGTGTGAGGTTGAGAATGCGCGCGGCGTTCTGCACCTTGTCGTCGATGACCTGCTTGTCCACCTTGGCGAGTTTGAGCGCGAAGCTCATGTTCTCGTACACGCTCATGTGGGGGTACAGCGCGTAGCTCTGGAACACCATGGCCAGGTCGCGCTTGCTGGAAGGCTGGTCGGTGATGTCGCGGCCGTCGAGCATCAACGTGCCGCCGTCGATGCTCTCCAGCCCCGCGATCAGGCGCAGCAGCGTGGATTTGCCGCAGCCCGAGGGGCCGACGAAGACGATGAACTCGCCCTGGTTGATGGTGAGGTCGATGCCTTTGATGGCGCGGTGTTCGCCAAAGAATTTTTCGATGCCGCGCAGTTGAAGGTAGGCCATGGAATCGGATTCCTGAATGCTTGAGAACTGAGGGAATGAGCGCTGCGCTTTACTTGACCGCGCCGAACGTGAGACCTTGGACGAGCTGCTTCTGGCTGAACCAGCCAAACACCACGATGGGCGCAATCGCCATGAGCGACGCGGCAGACAACTTGGCCCAGAACAGACCCTCGGGGCTGGAGTACGAGGCGATGAGCGTGGCCAGCGTGCCCGCCTTGGCGGCGCTCAGGTTCAGGCTCCAGAAGGCCTCGTTCCACGACAGCACCAGGCACAACAGGCCGGTGGACGCCAGGCCGCCCATGCCCAGCGGCAGCAGCACCAGGCGCACTTCTTGCCACAGCGTGGCGCCGTCCATGCGGGCGGCCTCCAGGATCTCGCGCGGGATGTCCTTGAAGTGCGAGTACAGCATCCAGACCATGATGGGCAGGTTGGACAGCGCGAACACGATGATCAGCGCGAGCTGCGTATCGAGCAGGTGGCTCTTTTGCGCCAGCACGTAGATGGGCACCAGCGCGCCCACAGCGGGCATCATCTTGGTCGAGAGCATCCACATCAAAATGTCTTTGGTGTACTTGCCTTTGAAGAAGGCCATGGCATACGCAGCGGGTGCAGCGAGCATGAGCCCCAGCACGGTGGACAGCACGCTGGTGATGACCGAGTTCTTGGCGTACAGCAGGTAGTCGCTGCGCTCTTGCACTTCGTGGAAGTTCTCCAGCGTGGGCGTGAAGACAAACAGCGGCGGCACCGCAATGGCCTGCAGCTCGGTCTTGAACGCGGTGAGAAACAGCCAGGCCAGCGGGAACACCAGCAGCAGGGCCACGGCCCAGGCCACGGCAGTGCGCAGGGCCAGCAGGCCCAGCGGGAATTTGGAACGGCGTCGGGTAGTCATGGTGTGCGCCTTACTTGTCGAGGTTTTTGCCGACCATGCGGATCAGAAACACCGCGGCGATATTGGCCAGCACCACGGCAAACAGTGCCCCGGCCGAGGCCACACCGGCGTCGAAGTTGAGCAGTGCCTGCTTGAAGATGAGGAAGGTGACGTTGGTGCTCGCATCGCCCGGGCCACCGCTCGTGGTGGTGTAGATCTCGGCAAAGATGCTGAGCAGGAAGATCAGCTCGATCATCACAACCACCGCCACCGAGCGGCCCAGGTGCGGCAAATACAGGTAGCGCAGCTGCTGCAGGTAGGTCGCGCCGTCCATGCGGGCGGCTTCGAGCTGCTCGTGGTTCATGCTCTGCAGCGAGGTCATGAAGATCAGCGTGGCAAACGGCAGCCACTGCCACGACACCATGACGATGACGGAGAACAGCGGAAAGTCTGTGAGCCAGTCCACCGGCTGCGCGCCAAAGAACATCCACACCTGCGCCAGCACGCCGTAGATGGGGTTCATCATCATGTTCTTCCACATCAGTGCGTTCACGGTGGGCATGACGAAGAACGGCGAAATCAGCAACACCCGCACGATGCCGCGCCCCGGAAACGGGTCGTTGATGAGCAACGCGATTGCAATGCCCACCACCACCGTGATCAGGATCACGCTGCCCAGCAACCACACGGTGTTGAGCACCGCCGTGCCAAACGATGGGTCGGTGACGAAGTACTCAAAGTTCTCCAGCCCCGCAAAGCCCGACTGGTCGGGCTGCATGAGGTTGTAGCGGATGAGCGAGAAGTAGATCGTCATCACCAGCGGCACGATCATCCACAGGAAGAGCGTGGCCATGGCTGGCGTGAGCAGCAGGCGGGGAAGCAGGCGGTTCATGGGAGGTCCGAAATGGCGCAAAAAAGGGGCGAGCGATCAGCACGCCAAGGTCTGACAAAACCAGCGACGCCCCCAACCGTTCGGGCTGAGCCTGTCGAAGCCAGGGCACTCAGGTACACAGCCCTTCGACAGGCTCAGGGCGAACGGGGATCACTCCGATGATCCCGGTCGCGTCACGGGTTTGCAGAACCCCGGCTTACTTGTAGTAGCCGCCCTTTTTCATCTCACGCTCGGCAGTCACCTGGCTGGCCTTCAGCGCGGCGTCCACCGTGGTCTTGCCTGCCAGGGCTGCGCTCATCTGCTGACCCACGGCGATGCCGATGGCCTGGAACTCAGGGATGGCCGCAAACTGCACGCCCACATACGGGCTCTTGGGCAGGGTCGAATCGGTGGGGTTGGCCGAGTCGATGGCGGTCTTTTCTGCGGCGGCAAAGCGGGCAGCCTTCTGGAACTCAGGCGCTGCGTAGGTGCTCTTGCGCGTGCCGGTGGGCACGTTGGCCCAGCCGTTGGTTTTTGCCACGAGCTGGATGTAGTCCTTGCTGGTGGACCAGGTGATGAACTTCTGCGCGGCGTCGACCTTTTTGGAGCCCGCAGGGATGGCCAGATTCCACGACCACAGCCAGTTGGCGCCCTTGGGCGTGTTCATGGTGGGGGCCTGGGCAAAGGCCATGTGCTCGGCCACCTTGGACTGCTTGGGGTCGCTCACAAAGGATGCCGCAATGGTCGCGTCGATCCACACGCCGCACTTGCCCGAGTTGGTCAGCGCCAGGATCTCATTGAAGCTATTGGACGACGAGCCAGGGGGTCCGTAGTTCTTGAGCAGGTCCACGTAGAAGGTGATCGCGTCCTTCCAGGGCTTGGATTCGAGCTGGGGCTTCCACTGCATGTCAAACCACTGGCCGCCAAAGGTGTTGACCAGGGTGGTGATGAAAGCCATGTTGTCGCCCCAGCCGGGCTTGCCGCGCAGGCAGATGCCGTACACGCCGTTCTTGGGGTCGTGCATCTTGGCGGCCAGGTCCTTGATCTGCGGCCAGGTGGGGCGCTCGGGCACCTGCACGCCCGCCTTGTCGGCCAGGTCCTTGCGGTACATGAGCATGGAGCTTTCGGCATAGAACGGTGCGGCAAACAGCTTGCCGTCCACCGACAGGCCGCTGCGCACGGCGGGCAGCAGGTCGTCCACGTCGTAGGCGGCATCGGTCTTCAGCTCCTGCAGCCAGCCCTTCTTGACCCAGATGGGCGCCTCGTACAGGCCGATGGTCATCACGTCGAACTGGCCGCCCTTGGTGGCGATGTCGGTGGTCACGCGCTGGCGCAGCACGCCCTCTTCCAGCGTCACCCACTTGAGCTTGATGTCAGGGTTGGCCTGCTCAAAGTTCTTGCTGAGCTTCTGCATCTCGATCATGTGGCCGTTGTTCACGGTGGCGATCACCAGCTCGGTCTGCGCCTGGGCAGCACCGCCGCACACGGTCAGCGCCAGGGCGGCAGCCCAGGCCAGGCGGGCGGGCACGGCACGAAGGGAAGAGGACATCGAAAGGTCTCCTGGAGTGTGGTTATGAATGCAGGGTTCAACGCCACGAAGGCCTTTCACGGCACAGCCAGCGCTGAAGGCCTGAACGATACCGATCTGCGCTTGCGCAATTGGTACTCCAGAGAGCAATTCCAATACTTAATTGCACCAATAAGCCAGTATTTACCCTATTCGCGCAAATTGCATATCACAAACAACGCGTTCAAAAATAACTACAGGGAATATCAAATACGAGTTTGATGCAGGCGCATCGTCCACGACAATTGACTGTGGCCACATTGCAGGACAATTCCCTTACTCGTTAAGTGGAGCCCAAAATGAAGAGCCCATTCCAGACCAAGTGCGACCCCCTACGGTACTTTTCGAAAGACGATGCCGGAACCCGCCTAAAAGCCTTAGCGCTAATGCGTGCCCCCGCCATCTTGAGTGCAGTCGCATCGGTCGTATCGGCAGTAGTCCTGTCCGTCATGACTTTCAACCGGTTTTTTTGAGCATAGAGATGAACACGTCAAATCGGCCAATCCGTTCGCAATACGAAGACCTCATGCGGCTGGTGTTCACCCAAGGGGTGGAAAAAGCGGACCGCACCGGCACCGGCACCAAGAGCGTGTTCGGGCACCAGATGCGGTTTGATCTGAAGGAAGGCTTTCCGCTGGTCACCACCAAGAAGGTGCACCTCAAATCCATCATCGTTGAGCTGCTGTGGTTCCTCACGGGGTCGAGCAACAACAACTGGCTCAAAGAGCGCGGCGTGACCATCTGGGACGAATGGGCACGCGAGGACGGCGAGCTGGGCCCCGTGTACGGCGTGCAGTGGCGCAGCTGGCCCACGCCCGATGGCGGCCACATCGACCAGATCAGCGATGTGATCCAAACGCTCAAGACCAACCCGGACTCGCGTCGCATCATCGTGAGCGCCTGGAACGTGGCCGACCTCAGCAAGATGGCGCTGATGCCCTGCCACGCGTTCTTCCAGTTCTACGTGGCCCCGGCGCAAGAGCCCGGTGGGCGCGGCACGCTGAGCTGCCAGCTCTACCAACGCAGTGCCGACATCTTTTTGGGTGTGCCGTTCAACATCGCCAGCTATGCGCTGCTGACCCACATGGTGGCGCAGCAGTGCGATCTGGACGTGGGTGACTTCATCTGGACGGGTGGCGACTGCCACATCTACAGCAACCACTACGAGCAGGTCACCACCCAACTGGCCCGCACGCCCTACGCCTACCCCACCCTGCGCATCAAGCGCAAGCCGGCCAGCATCTTCGAATACGAGTACGAAGATTTCGAGGTGCTGGACTACCAATGCCACCCGGCCATCAAGGCGCCTGTGGCGGTGTGACCCTGCGCCAGGGCAAGCAGCCGTAGCGCCCCAGGCCGCGCAGCGTTTGCCCCTTTCTTTCACCGCAGCCCGGGCGCTGCGGTAGTGCTTAGCAACCCTCTGACTTCCATCCCATATGTCTTCCGGCGGATTTCACGTACACGGCCCCCACGACCACGCCATTGAGCACGCCACGCATGGCCACGGCGAGCACCCTGCAGAGAGCCACGGCACTGAAGGCCATGGCAGCAGCACCAACAAGATCGCAATGTTCACCGCCATCGTCGCCACGGTGGGTGCCATCTTTGCCTACATGGGTGGCGCCACGCAGGCCAACGCGGGGCTGATGAAGAACGATGCCGCCATCAAGAAGACGGAAGCCTCCAACCAGTGGAATTACTTCCAGTCCAAAAGCACCAAGCAGTCGCTGGCCGAACTGGCGCGCGACATGACGCCCAGCGAGCAGGAAAAGGCCAAGTACCAGGCCAAGATTGACCGCTACGAAACCGAGAAGAACGAGATCAAGAAAGTTGCAGAGGGCCTGGAAGCCGAAGCCCGCGCCTTTGATGAAAAGAGCGAAGCGCAGATGCACCAGCACCACCGCTGGGCGCAGGCCACCACGGCGCTGCAGGTTGCGATTGCCCTGGCCGCGATTGCGCTGCTCACACGCAAAAAATGGCTGGAATGGGGCATGTACGGCGTGGCCGCCATTGGTCTGGGCGTAGGCACCCTGGCGCTGCTCCATATCTGACCCCTCTCACCGCACAGGCCACCATGCAACCGCTGCACCTGATTTACGCCCGCGCCGCCAATGGCGTGATTGGCAAGGACAACACCATGCCCTGGCACCTGCCCGAGGACATGGCGCATTTCAAGCAACTGACGCAGGGCTGCGCGGTCATCATGGGCCGCAAGACCTGGGATTCATTGCCCCCACGTTTTCGGCCACTGCCGGGGCGCACCAACATCGTGGTCACCCGCCAAAGTGACTGGCAGGCCGAAGGCGCGCTGCGCGCTGACAGCCTGGAAGGCGCCCTGACCCTGGCCCGCGCAGCCACCACCGAGCCCCACCGCCCGGTGTGGGTGATGGGCGGAGGCCAGATCTACGCCCAGGCCCTGCCCCTGGCCAGCCGGGTCGAGGTCACAGAGATCGCGCAGGACTTTGACGGCGATGCGTACGCCCCCACACTGGGCGCTGAGTGGAAGGAAACCACGCGCAGTTCGCATGTCTCCACCAACGGCCTGGCCTTTGACTTTGTGAGCTACGTGCGGGGCTGAGTGGCAATCTCACAAGGGATTGGGAACCTGCTCTTAGGCCCCTCCCCAATGCTCTTGATTTCATAGCTGCTGGCGCTTACTCATCAAGCGCTACAGGCATTTTTACCTCTAAACCGCTGGGCCACCCACTGTGCCCATTTTTTCATTGGCCTGACGTAACCCGCGTGCTACAACGGCGTTTTTCTCAGAAGGGAAAGCGTCCATGGCCCATAGAAAAAGTCTCACACGCGCGGCAAAACAACGCCGCATCGCGCACTTCTTGGCGCAGCCCCTGCAAGCGTCAGCCCCTGGCCAAAGTGCCACGTTGACGGGGGTACAGAAGGCCGACCTGGAAGCACGCACCGTCGGGCGCGTGGTGTTTCCGTGGGACGCTGACTACGACGCGGACCGGCAGGAAACCAACCCTGCGTTCCAGTATTACCCCCTGGTCATCGTGTACTGCGCTTGCGAAACCGACGTGCTGGTGAGCATGGGAGTGGCCAGCGACGCGGGCCTGGCGGTATCGGTACGCTCAGGCGGGCACAGCACGGCAGGGTATTCGGTAAACACCGGCGGCATGGTGATTGACCTGAGCGAGATGAAGGGCGTGGTGCTGGACGAAGACCGAGCCCTGGTGCATGTGCTGCCCGGCACGCCGTTTGAGGTGTTCAACGGCGCACTCAACGGCACGGGCTGGCATGTGCCCACGGGGGCTTGCGGCAGCGTGTGCGTGGCCGGGTTTGTACAGGGTGGGGGCTACGGCTACACCTCGCGGACTTTTGGCATCCAAAGCGACAAGGCGGCGGCGTTTCGTATAGCGCTGGCCAACGGAACGGTAGTGACCGCCAACGAACGCGAGAACGCCGACCTGTTCTGGGCCTTGCGGGGCGGCACGGGTGGCAACTTTGGCGTGGTGCTGCAGGTCAGCTACCACATGGTGCGTCTGCCATCGGTGTGGGGCTGGTCCATCACCTGGCAGGCGGCGCAGGCCGCGCAGGTGCTGGCGCTGCTGCAAAAGGACTACACCCGCCAGGGAGCCCCCGAACAGCTGGGCTACATGATGAACCTGGGCTACTACAACGGGCAAGTGGTGTACATGGTGCAAGGCATGTACTGCGGCCCGCGGGACGAGGGCTATGCCGCCATCGAGCCCCTGCTGCAAATCCCAGGCGCACAACTGGTGGTGGACCAGGTGGGCACCTACCCCGAGCTGAACAACTATTTCGAAGACCACCCCTACCCCCTGCCGCAAGACCTGCCTGACGGCATTTGCGAGACCAAGGCCAGCGGGTATATCGACAAGCCCATCCCCCAGGCGGTGTGGCAGCAGGTGATCGACCAGTTCCACCAGGCCGTCAACCCCTGGAGCATGGTCTACACCGAGCCCTACGGCGGCGCGATTGCCCGCTACCCGGTGGAAGGCAGCGCCTTTGTGCACCGCCATGTGGACATGGACATCGTGATCGACGGCTGCTGGCGCGACGAGGACGAACGCGTGAAGGTACAGGCCTGGATCGACGCTCTGTACGACCTGCTGCGCCCCTACATGAACGGGCATGTGTACCAGAACTACCCCGACCGGACTCTGAAGGACTTTGCCAAGGCCTACTGGGGCGATGAGACGTACCGGCGGTTGCGCGAAGTCAAGACGAAGTACGACCCCACCAACTTCTTCTGCTACGAGCAGAGCATTGCACCTTTGTAAGCCGCGCCTGCGGGCTGGGCGTGGTGCCGCGCCTTGCGGGGTGCATGGCACTCAGGCCGAGGCAGGCACTGCGTAGTGCACGCTGCCCTTGCCGCCCCGCTTGGCTTCGTACATGGCGTGGTCGGCGCGGGTCAGCAACTCGTCCACCTGCGCGGGCAGCGGCGGGTGGGCGGCCACCCCGATGCTCACACCCAGTGTCACCTGCACACCATCGGTGTCGGGCAGCGCAAAGGGCGTGTCAAAAATCTGCAGCAGGCGGTCGAGGAACTGCTGGAGTTCCTGCGGGCTGGGTTTGCCACGCATCAGGATGGTGAACTCGTCGCCCCCCAGCCGCGCCAGCGTGTCGCCTGCGCGCACAACATGCGCCAGGCGCTGGGCTACCAGGCGCAGCACGGTGTCGCCCATGTGGTGGCCGTGCAGATCGTTCACGTCCTTGAAGCCGTCCAGGTCCATGAACAGGATGACCACGCCCTCGGTGGCGTCGCCGCCCTGCCCGTCCAGGCTGCCCACGGCCTCGTGCGCCCGCACCATGAAGGCACCGCGGTTCAGCAGCCCCGTGAGCGAATCGTGCTGCGCCAGATGCAGCAATCGGTCGGCAGCGGCGACGCGCTCGGTGATGTCCTCGATCTGGCACATGATGGACACCGTCTCGCCGCGCGGGTTGATGAGCGCCGAGTTGAACCACATGCAGTGCTGCACGCTGCCATCGGGCCGGATGAAAGAGGCCTCGACCCGGTTTTGGCGTTCGGCCCCGGCCAGCAGGCGGTGAAGCGCCTTGCGCAGCGCGCTGACCCGTGCGCCATCGCCCACCAAATTCAAGAGCGATTCGCCCTGGTGGGCGGCGTGGTGCCAGCCAAACCACTCGGTAGCGCGACTGGAGCAATGCACAAGGCCCAACTGCGCATCCAGCTCCACCACGGCCAGCGGGCTGTTTTCCATGTGCGAAAAAATCTTTTGATTGGCTGCACGCAGCGCTTCCGTGGTCACTTTGAGCTCATGCACCTCCAGCGCAGAATTGACCAAACCACCGACTTGCCCATTCTCATCAAGCCAGGGATGCAGGCTGATGGAGAACCATACTTCGTGCCCTTCGAAGTTGCAAATCTGCCGCTGGTAGGTGACCTCATGGCCCGCCAGGGCGCGATCAATATGGGGACCAAACTGCGCGCGGGCAGCCTCGCTGTACAGCGAAGTCAAAGTGCGGCCCAGCAGTTCCTTGGGGCGCACCTTGAACCAGTTGGCATAGGCCTCATTGGCGTACAGGATGTTCAGGCTGGTGTCGACCACGCAGATCGTCGCGCCTGTATGGCGAGTGACGATGTCCAGCAAGTGCGGTGCGGGCAGTGACTCGCCAAGGGCTGCAGAGTGGGATAGACGTTCGTTCATAGAAAGCAGGCGACACCAAGGGGCTCCAAAGCGAACGGGGTCCAAGCCCATCTGGGACCCTCATCCCAACGCCAGACAACAAGCCACTGAAAGCCACCAAGGGCTGAGCGACTGCGTAGCGGCACTAGGATAACCCAGGCCACCCAAAACAGCACCTTGAATAATGGGCAATCCATCAACTGCCCGCCTCTCAGTGGGGAGGCGGCCACAATGCAGCCTGACGCGGCGCCTTCAACCGCCCCGAACCCGCCACCTCACCTGAAGCTGGGCGCCACAACAGGTTCTAATCCTCTCCATCTCTGGACCCCATCACACCACATCCACCCATGAAAATTGCCACCTGGAACGTCAACTCCCTGTCTGTGCGTCTGCCCCAAGTGCTGGCCTGGCTGGCCACCAACCCGATGGATGCCTTGTGCCTGCAAGAGCTGAAGCTGACCGATGACAAGTTTCCGCACGCTGCACTGCAAGACGCGGGCTACCACGCCGTGGCGTTTGGGCAAAAGACGTACAACGGCGTGGCCATCCTGACCCGCACGCCGGTGCGCGACGTGGTTCGCAACATTCCGGGGTTTGACGACGAGCAATCCCGTGTGATTGCCGCCACGCTGGACACGCCCGAAGGCCCGCTGCGCTTGCTCAACGGCTACTTTGTGAATGGCCAGGAGCCGGGCTCTGAAAAGTTCGCCTACAAGATGCGATGGCTGCAGGCTCTGCACGACTGGATTCGGGCCGAAATGGCTGCACACCCGCGTCTGGTGCTGGTGGGTGACTTCAACGTGGCGCCCGAAGACCGCGACTCTTACGACCCGGTGGGCCTGCGCGAAACCATTCACCACACCACGCAAGAGCGCGACCATTTCAAGGCGCTGCTGGCGCTGGGGCTGACGGATGCCTTCCGCATGTTTGAGCAGCCGGAGAAGTCTTTTTCATGGTGGGATTACCGGATGCTGGGCTTTCAGAAGAACCGGGGCTTGCGCATTGACCACATTCTGGTGAGCGAAGCGCTGCGCCACCAGGTCACCGCGTGCGTGGTAGACCGCGCCCCGCGCAAGAACCCCCAGCCCAGCGACCACGCCCCGGTGGTGGTCACCTTGGGAGCCTGATCTACGCGCACGGCCCTACCACCGCACCACGCAAAAAAAGCTGCAGAGCTTTCACTCTGCAGCCGCTAGCTTGACAACAGGCCGGGACACCCCCGGTCTGTTTCGCTTCAGTCGCCGCTTATCGGCGGGCGTAGCTGTCGCGCAGCGCACGCACTTCGTCGTGGTTGCGCTTGGCGCCCTGGGCCTGGCGCTCCAGCAGCGCGCGCACGTCGGCGGGCAACGCGGCGTTCAAGGCCTTACGATAGCGGGCCACCGCAGCGTCTTCACCACGCTCGCACTCCTCCAGCACGGCCTTGTCGTCACGTGAAGAGAGCGCAGCCTTCACCGACACCCAGCCCCGGTGCACCGCCCCGGCGACGGTGCCGCCGGAAGCTGGCTCACCCCCAAAGCGGCGAATTTCGCGCTCCAGTTCCTGCGCTGCTGCGGCGCACTGCTGCGAGTGGCGCAGGAAGATGCTCTTGAGTTCGGCCGAATCGGCATGGTCGGCGCAGGATTGGAAGCCGTACTCGCCGTCGCGGGCAGACTCAAGCACGTCGTTGAGGACGTCCACCACATCGTCACCGTCAGACGTATCCATGGCACCCACAGCACTCGCAGCGCCCTGGGTGCCTGCGCTGCCCAGGCGGGTGTGGGCACGAGTGGAAGCGCGATCCCAGGCCGCCCGGGTCGCAGGGAGCACATCAGACCAGGCCAGGCCGCCCGTGGCGTGGCGGGCACGCCAGTCGTCCGCCAGTCGGGGTTCCACCGCATCGAAGTCGCCTTCATAGCGGCCCACGGCAGACCAGCCCAGCTCGTAGGCCGGACGGTATTGCTCATAGGGGCGGCCTGGCACGTGGTAAGGCTCGCGGGTGTAGTTGTCACGCCAGTAAGCGTCTTCTTCGGTGGGGTTCACCGCCTCGGCGGCCGCCTTGCCGGCCAGCCCGCCAGCAACTGCACCTGCCACACCACCCACCACAGCACCCACTGGGCCACCAAAAGCACCTGCGGCCGCACCTGCAGCAGCCCCGCCCAGGGCGGCACCTACTCCAGTGCCCACGGGGTGTGCGCCTGGCTCATTGGTAATGGGGTCACGGTTGGCATCTCTGTAATCCGACATGAAACATCTCCGGTTGGTTGACAGTGATTTCATTATTGAAACCACCGCCCGCCACCGAGGTCGGAGGAAGGACCCCACCGGTGTAGGACAGGGTGCCCCTGTCTTGACCGTCACGCCAGTGCTGCAGCGCGGCCCGAGGCCGCACACAGACACCGCGCGCAAGCTATCAATTCAATAGCTGCTGGCGCTTATTCCATAAGCGCTAGAGGCGAATTCAGCCTTCATCTTCCGCATCCAGGCCCAGTTCCTGGATCTTGCGGGTGATGGTGTTGCGGCCAATGCCCAGGCGTTGCGCGGCTTCCATGCGCCTGCCGTGGGTGGCCACCAGCGCGGTGCGGATCAGCTGCGATTCAAACCGGCGGTTGAGCACATCCCACACATCTGGCTCGCCCGTGGCGAGCAGCTTTTGCGCTTCTGCCTCCAGCGCATGCTCCCACCCCAGGGGCGTAGTAGCTACGGGGGGTGCAGCCACGGGGGCTACAGCGTCACCCAGGGGCCTGATGGATGCATCGGCTGGCGGGGCTGCCCAACCCGCAGCCCCCTGGCTGGGCACAGCCACCGGCGCCACGGCCGCTGCAGCGGGCGCGGGCTCGGGAATGGGCACCGGCGCAGGGCTGGGCGTAGCGGCAACAGGCTCTGAAACCGGCACCAAAGGTGCTTCCAGCACTTCAGGGGGCAGGTCTTGCAGCGAGATCACCTGTGCAGGTGCCATCACCGTGAGCCAGTGGCAGATGTTCTCCAGCTGCCGCACGTTGCCCGGAAACGAAAACTGCTCCAGGCGGGCCAACGCTGCATCCGAAATGCGTTTGGGCTCCACCCCCAGCTGCCGCGCACTTTGCTGCAGAAAGTGGCGGGTGAGCATGGGCACATCGGCGTGGCGCTCGCGCAGCGCGGGCAGCCGCAGGCGAATCACATTGAGGCGGTGGAACAAGTCCTCACGGAACCCGCCCTCCTTCACGCGCTGCTCCAGGTTCTGGTGGGTAGCGGCAATCACGCGCACATGCGACTTGACGGCGGCATGGCCGCCCACGCGGTAGAACTGCCCGTCAGACAACACGCGCAGCAGGCGGGTCTGCAGGTCAAACGGCATGTCGCCGATTTCGTCCAGAAAGAGCGTGCCGCCCTCGGCCTGCTCAAAGCGCCCACGCCGCTGCGTCTGCGCGCCAGTGAAGGCGCCACGCTCATGCCCAAACAGCTCGGACTCCAGCAGGTCCTTCGGGATGGCCGCCGTGTTGATGGCCACGAACGGCCCGTCGGCCACGGGCGAGTGCTTGTGCAGCGCGCGCGCCACCAGCTCCTTGCCCGAGCCCGATTCGCCGGTAATGAGCACCGTGACCACGCTTTGGCTCAGCCGGCCGATGGCGCGAAACACATCCTGCATGGCTGGCGCCTGGCCCAGCATTTCGGGAGTGGCAGTCTGGCGCTCTTCGGTCACCTCTTCGCGCTGGCTTTCTTCGACCGCGCGGCGGATCAGCTCCACCGCTTTGGGCAAATCAAACGGCTTGGGCAGGTATTCAAACGCGCCACGCTGGAAGGCCGAGACGGCACTGTCCAGATCGGAATACGCCGTCATGATGATGACGGGCAAGCCCGGCTGCATCTCGCGCACTTTTTCCAGGAGCTGCAGACCCGAGCCGCCGGGCATGCGAATGTCGCTGACCAGCACCTGGGGGCCTTGTCGGGCTGGGTCACCCGCCGTCACATCGGCCAGGGCGTCGAGCACCTCGCGCGGGTGGGTGAAGCTGCGCGTGGGCAGGTTCTCGCGCGCCAGCGCTTTTTCCAGGACGAAGCGGATCGACGGGTCATCATCTACTAACCAGATCGGCTTCATGTGTGTTTACCTTCCCTGTGGTTGTTGCTTAAGAACCTGTTCAAAGTCTTTTTGGAGTTGCACAAATGCCTGGCCGGGATGGGCTGCAAGGCGCAGCGCGCAGCCCACATTCATCCAAGGTGGCCCGTGCTATTGGCAAGCGGTGCAACACCGCAGACCGCCCGGCAAGGCACTTGCCCGAAGGGTTGGAGTGAAATCGGGCGATCGGATGCCCCGGCTGCTTGCATGGGCACGAGCCCATGCGGTGCATCCGAAGCATCCACTCATCCCGATTGCGCTCCAATGCAATCTCCAAAAAGACTTTGAACAGGTTCTAAGACCTCAGGGGAGCGGAATCAGGATTCGGAAATCGGTGCGACCCGGAACACTGTCGCACTCGATCAACCCGTGGTGCCGCTGCACAAATGTTTGTGCCAGCGTCAAACCCAATCCTGACCCACCGTCGCGCCCTGACACCAGCGGATAAAAAATCCGCTCTTTGATGGCATCGGGCACCCCGGGTCCGTTGTCGATGACATGCAATTCCAGTGCCAGGCGATAGCGTTGGCGACCAAAAGTGACTTGCCGGGCCACCCGGGTGCGCAAGGTGATCACGGCATCGCCCTGTGCGATACGCTCTGTCAGGGCCTGCGCCGCGTTTTGCACCACGTTGAGCAGCGCCTGGATGAGCTGCGCGCGGTCGCCCCGGAATTCAGGAATGGAGGTGTCGTAATCGCGCACAACCTTGAGCCCCTGGGGGTACTCCACCAGCACCAGCGATCGAACGCGTTCGCACACCTCGTGGATGTTCACGTCTCCCACCAGATGAGGGTGCCGGTGGGGGGCCAGCAGACGGTCAACCAGGCTTTGCAGCCGGTCGGCCTCGTGGATGATGACCTGGGTGTATTCCTTGAGGTCGCGGCTTTCGAGCTCCATCTCCAGCAGCTGCGCGGCGCCGCGAATGCCGCCCAGCGGGTTCTTGATCTCGTGCGCCAGGTTGCGGATCAGCTCCTTGTTGGCCAGGGCCTGCTCGCGCAGGCGCTCTTCGCGGTCTTGGCGGGCCTGCTGCTCCAGCGGCCACAGCTCCACCAGCATCTCGCCCATTCGCTCGGAAGCGGCCACGTTCACATGTACCGGCACCGGGTCTTGCGTGGGCCGCCGCAGGCTAGCCTCAAACCTCAGTGCGGCAAAGTCTTGCACCTTGGCCCCGGTGAGCGCTGTTTGCAGCAGCGCAGGGTCGGTAAAGAAGGCGGAGAAATCAGCGCCTTCAAGCGTGCGACGCGACAGGCCCAGCGTGTTCTCCAGCGCCGCATTGGCAAACTGCACAGCCCCATCGGCGCGCAGCACGGCGATCAGCGTGGATAGAAGGTCCAGAGAATGAAAACGGCTGAGGCCCTGGTTGGCGTCAGCCGCAGTGGAAGTGCTCACGGGTCAGAATCAGTTGGCAGGCAAACGGCTCAGCTCACGCTTGATACCAGCAATATCGCTCTCGCTGCGCGCCACGGAGGCCTTGAGTTCTGCCGTGCGCTCCATGTAGCGCTGGGGGTTGCGCAAATCCAGCGCATTGCGCTCTGGCTGGCCGCCGTTGTATTCCTTGACCAGCTCGGCATGGCGGGCTTCGGCTTTGCGCAGTTCGGCCTCCAAAATCGCGCGGGCATCGGAGTCGCGGGCGCGCTGGTCGTTGTTGGTCACCCGCGGTGCGCCAGCGGGGGAGGCAGACGTGGCCGATGACGATGAAGCAGCAGACGACCCACCACTGGACGCAGCGCCCCCGCCGCCCGAGGGGCGTGAGCCTTGAATCACCGTGACGTTGCCGCCCTCCACCAACTTGCAGCCACGCTCTTTGGCCTGCGTGGCGTTGTTGGTGTATTCATTTCCACAGCGATAGATTCGGTCTTGCGCAAAAGCGGCCACGGGCAAGGCCGCAATGATCCACAGGGTAAGTAGCGTTTTTTTCATAGAGTTCCTCGCACTGCTCATGCAGGATTGCCTTGGAGTATCCCCCAATCGCTGCTCATCGCCAATGCAGCGCCGCCCACGTCACGGAGGGATTTGTGTGAGGATGCAACGCTTGCAAACACCAGGGTCGTCGCCCCAAACAGAGGCCCCAAGAAAAAAGGCGGCCGAAGCCGCCTTTTGGTTGATCACCCAAGACAGGCAATCACAGCGAGTAGTACATGTCGTACTCGACGGGATGCACGGCCATACGGAAGCGGGTCACTTCAGCCATCTTCAGCTCAATGTAGGCGTCGATCATGCTGTCGGTGAACACGCCACCCTTGGTCAGGAACGCGCGATCCTTGTCCAGGTGCTCCAGCGCTTGGTCGAGGCTGTGGCACACGGTGGGCACCAGCTTGTCTTCCTCTGGGGGCAGGTGGTACAGGTCCTTCGTAGCGGCTTCGCCGGGATGGATCTTGTTTTCCACGCCGTCCAGACCCGCCATCAACAGGGCGGCAAAGCCCAGGTAGGGGTTCATCAGTGGATCGGGGAAGCGGGCTTCCACGCGGCGGCCCTTGGGGTTGGCCACGTAAGGAATACGGATCGAAGCGGAGCGGTTCTTGGCAGAGTACGCCAGCTTCACAGGCGCCTCGAAGTGAGGAACCAGGCGCTTGTAGCTGTTGGTGCCAGGGTTCGTGATGGCGTTCAGGGCACGGGCGTGCTTGATGATGCCGCCGATGTAGTACAGGGCGTAGTCAGACAGGCCTGCATAGCCGTCGCCAGCGAACAGGTTCTTGCCGTCTTTCCACACGGACTGGTGCACGTGCATGCCGGAGCCGTTGTCACCGTGGTAAGGCTTGGGCATGAAGGTGGCGGTCTTGCCGTAGGCGTTGGCCACGTTGTGGATCACGTACTTTTGCAGCATGGTCCAGTCAGCGCGCTCGACCAGCGTGCTGAAGCGGGTGCCGATTTCGTTCTGACCAGCGCCAGCCACTTCGTGGTGGAACACTTCGACAGGAATACCCAGCGATTCGAGAATCAGGGACATCTCGGCGCGCATGTCTTGCGTGCTGTCGACGGGAGGCACGGGGAAATAGCCGCCCTTGACGGTGGGACGGTGGCCGCGGTTGCCGCCTTCGAGCTTGGAGCCGGTGTTCCAGGGGGCTTCGTACTCTTCGATTTCGTAGAAGGTGTGGTTGGGCTCTGTGCTCCAGCGCACGCCGTCGAAGATGAAGAATTCTGGCTCAGGACCGAAGTAGGCGGTATCGCCCAAACCAGAAGCCTTCAGGTAGGCTTCGGCGCGCTTGGCGATGGAGCGTGGATCGCGGTCATAGGCCTTGCCATCGCTGGGCTCGATCACATCGCAGGTCAGGATCAGCGTGGTTTCTTCAAAGAAGGGATCGATGTTGGCGCTGTTCGGGTCAGGAATCAGCTGCATGTCGGAGGCTTCGATGCCCTTCCAGCCGGCAATCGAAGAGCCGTCGAAGGCATGGCCCGAAATGAACTTGTCTTCGTCAAAGTGAGAGACAGGCACCGTGGTGTGCTGCTGCTTGCCACGGGTATCGGTAAAACGGAAGTCAACGAACTTGACTTCGTTTTCCTTCACCATCTTCATCACATCTGCAACGGTCTTGGCCATCAGGTTCTCCTGGGTAAAGCGCTTGTTGAAAAATCTACTGAAACTAAGCAGGTTGCGTGCCAGCCGCACTCAATCCCGCACTACGGTGGCGCAGTGCACGCAGCCCATGCGAGAAGCCACAACGCATCGCACCAAAAAGGTTAATACACCCCAAAGCCTGCGAGCACTACAAACTTCGCACCAACTCGGGGCCAATGTCTGCACCAATATCGTGCAGACCTTGCAGCAACGCAGTCCAGCCCGCAGGAACCAAATCCTGGGGGCCTTTCACCCCTAGTTCAATATGGCGTCCGTACTGGGGGTGATCCACACTGGGCAGGCTGAACACCCGCAGACCAGGATGGTTACGCTCCACATGTTCCATGAGGGGCGTCAGGGCAGCCTCCATGGCACCCAGCACGATCACAGAATGCTCCACCTGCGGAGCCACGTGAAAAAGATGGCGGTAGTGCTGGTCTAGCACCCACTCCATCATGGGCCACGCCATGACCGGGAAACCTGGGAAAAAATGCACCACCCCGCCCGCGGGGCTGGTGCAGCTGAACCCTGGAATCTTGTTGTACGGGTTAGGAATCACCTCTGCGCCCTGGGGAAATACACCCATGTTCAGACGATGCACATTGTCGGCGCGCTCAGGCTCGTAGGCAACGCCTTGTTCTTTAGCCACGTCCTGCATCCGCTCGCGAATCAGGGCTGCAGCTGTGTCATGTAGCACCAGCTCACGGCCCAAAGCTTTGGCCGCGCACTGGCGGGTGTGGTCATCGGGCGTTGCCCCGATGCCTCCACAGGAAAAAACAACGTCTGACGATGCAAATGCCCTTTGAAAAGTGGCGGTGAGTCGCTCTGGGTTATCGCCCACGTAGTCGGCATAGGAAAGCGCAAGGCCTCTCGCCCCTAACAGCTCAATGACTTTGGGCAGGTGCTTGTCCGCACGCTTGCCCGACAGAATCTCGTCGCCGACGATGATCAAACCAAAAGAGGGAGCCATAGATTTCAATCGAGTTGATGGGAGCTTGGTGGGGGCTGCGCCTGCCCAGGCGCGCCCGGTACAGCAGCACCGTTTGAGGCGCGCACAGGAGCGGCGGCGCCCACCGCAGAATTGGCGGCACGTAATTGCGCCAACGCCTGCAAGCAGAAGTGGGCAAACCACAGCGATGAAAACGCAAAAACTAGCGTGTAAATCCAAATGGCCAACGGCAAGAGAACCACAAACGCTGCAGCAAACACCACGCCCGAAGCCCACACAATACTGGGTGCAGCACCGAGGTAACCCGTCAGCACCCCCATGCCCAGCAGGGTGACCCGATGACGTCGCAGCACCTCTCGGCGTTCGTCCTTGCTGGCATGTTCGGCCAAAGCATCAAAAGCCATCACCCGATAGGTCAGCCATCCCCATATCAAGGGCGGCAATACCAGCACCAAGGGGGGAATTAGCCACAAGGGCACGGAAAACAGCAATGCCATGAGCGCCATCACCGTGGAAGCCAGCGACCACGAAATGCTCGCCACCAAAGCCCCACCCTGCTTTCGCTCAAGAGACGGAAACCTCCGCGCGGACACCATATTCACCAAGGCGGGGGTCATAAGAGAGGCGACTGCCAGCAGTGAAACGACCACCAATATCGGAGAAACGAGCAAGACAACCATCAGCGGTGCAAGCCAGTCCATCACATTGGCAACACCCCACGACGCCATCCACGACAGCATGCTTGCAAGCAAGGTGGACGCATCCAGCAATGAAGCCATTCCTTGGACGGCGGCATCCCAATAAAAATGTTGCAGCACCAGCGCCAGCAACGCTATCAACAGCAGTGGCAGCGCAGACAGCAGCATGACGCGCGGCCGCAAACAATATGCGGCGGCTCGCCAAAAGGAATCAAAGAGCAAACCCATGGCGCAAGCATAACGCGCGGATCTGGCGGGCACCTATCAACCTATGCTCGTCCCAACAATCGACAGATGCCTAGCCATTGTTGGGACCAAAAGCCTTTTCCGTAGTTGCGTACGCGGCCATGTGCATCGGGCTCGACCTGGTCTCGAATACCGGTAGGGTCATATCGCAACTCAAAATTGGCCGTCCCCATCAGCATGTCCCACCAGGGAAGCAGTACACCAAAGTTGTGCCCGCCCAAGACAACCTTTCTGGCATCAGCGGGGTGGTCGAGCGTGCCACCTTTAGGGGGCTGAACGGTTTCATGCCCTATGCCGATGCTGTGGTGCCGCCGGTGAAATCGCGGGCTGATCCAAAGCCGCTCGCCGATGGAGCCAAACCACACGCGAAGATTGGCATGCTGAAAACTCTCACTCAATTGGGTGATAGCCACAATGGCAATGAACTGGGTCGGAGCCACCCCAATGCACTGGGCTACTACGACCAAGATGATGTCGCGTAGAACGTCATCCAGCAAATGGTTGCGGTTGTCCGTCCACATCGTCATCTGCTGCTGAGAGTGGTGTAGCGCATGCAGCTTCCACCACCACTCAAAGTGGTGCTGGCCCCTATGAATCCAATAATCCACAAAATCAAAGACAACCAGGTAGATCAGCAGGCTAACCCAAGGAATATCCGTGACTCCGGGAAGCAAACCATCTAGCTGCAATGGACTGAAGCCAATGACGCGAAGCGCACCAAACATCGAATCCATGAGAGGTGTCAGCAGAAAAAAGACTGCGACACGGAACACCCCCAAACGGTGAATGAGCGTGTAGAGCACATCCACCCGGACTGCGGCTTTATTCACCACGGGCTCCACTGGTTTCCACTTTTGCAGAGGCCCAAGAACCAAGCAAATCACCGCGATCTGAAGCATGCCCACCAGCAACCACCCAGCCGCCACATAGCCGGACTCCAGAATTCCGCCCCACCCCAACATGAACAGTAGCGGCTGAATCGTGTTTTCAAACACCCACTGCTGGGCGGCGTCAAAAACGCCGGCAACCCAATCCATACGACAGCATCCTTCTTCTGAAGTGGAAATCCCGCGGACTCAAAAAGCCTGCTCTATGCCCAATTGAGGATGATCCTTGAGAGTCTTGAAGCAAAAGCCCTTTTGCTTGAGCCCGACGATAAGAGGCTCCAGTACTGCTGGCGCCCAAGGGTCTCGCCTGGACCATATACCCAAATGCGCCATCAAGATATCTCCAGACCGGATGCCACGCAGCGCCTTGTCGAGCAACATGGCATTACTGAACTTCTCGCTAGGTAGCTCATCGCCCAAAAAACCGGCCGCAGCCCATCCCACATGCCGGTAGCCACATGACTTGGCCGCGAGTTCGAGAGATGGAGATAATCTGCCACCCGGTGCTCGGAACAATGGCAGGGGTGACTTGCCGGTGAGCATCTGAAGCCTACGAGAAGACTGTGAAAGCTCTTCGCAATAGCCGTTACGGTCAAGGATGTAGGTTTCTCCCTGCCGTGAGCCCGCCGAAGGTTTTACCCGAAATGCATCCTTACCGGCATCCGCAACCCAGTAAACATGGTTAAAAGTGTGAGAAGCAAATTCATGCCCTTCATTCGCCCGCTCACGCCACCAGCCCCCCCAATGCTCACCGAGGCTACCGTCACCCTCTTTCGTCTTTTCATTGGCGGCAAAAAAGGTAACCACCACTTTCTGCCTCGCCAAGATATCTGCGATCACCGGTGCAACAGCCATGTGCCCGGTATCGAAGGTCAAATAAACGGGCTTCTTGCAGTCTTGCGCAGGCGTGGCTGATGCCTGCGAGTGATACAGCCCGGCAAGCGCGAAGCTTCCAGCTACGCAGAGCAGAAAGCGCATGGAGAGCATTTGGCCAGAGTATTAACGTGGCGCGTGCTGCAAAGTCCAGACACCGTGAGGTGACTTACCTACCGGTACCTGCTTGATCACTTTTTTCTCCACAGTATCCACCACAGACATCTTTTTGGCCCAACGCGAGCTGACAAAGATAAAGCGACCGTCCGCAGAGACGTCCATACAGTCAGGCCCTCCTGGAACGGGGTAAGTGTCCACGACCTCTTGTTGCTGCATGTCCAGTTTGCTGATCGTATTGGCCACTCTGTTACTCACGTAGAGATGGCGCCTATCGCCCGCAGCGCGAAAAGCGTGTGCACCACTGCCTGTTTTTATTCTTTTGATGCTTGAAGGTTGAGCTCCGCTCACGTCAAAAACCTCCACGCTGTCACTACCAGTCAACCCCACAAAAAGCCGTTTGTCATCAGGGCTGCCGTAAATATCAGCAGGCATGGCGCCTGTTTTCGTACGCCAGCGGATCGACTGCGTCGCAATGTCCATCGCAACCAGCTCATCACTGTCCTGCATCGACACATAAGCAGTGGTGCTTTTGCTATCAATCCAGATATGACTCGGCGTGCGAGACGTGGCAACCCGCTTCGCCAAGGTCAGCTCTTTACCATCCCATTTATAAAAATCTACATGGTTCAGCCGATTGGCTGCAGTAACCAGCCACTTCATATCGGGGGTAAACCGAAGATGGTAAGGATCGACGATGTCACGAACAGTTCGCTGAACCTCGGCGGTCCGCGGATCAATAAACGTCAACGTATCGCTGAGGGCGTTGGCAATAATGATCGAACGCTCATCCGGCGTGAGATACAGGTGGTGCGGCTCCTTACCGGTCGGTATTCTACGAATCTCCTCCCATGTCACAGGATTGATCACACTGACGTTGGCATCCAATGAGTTCAGGACAAACAGTGGCGTCGTCTGTGACGCGAATGCCGAACTAGAAAGCGCAACAAAAGCCCAAAAGAAGGAGAGAAATCGGGATGAGAGAAAGGAACCCACAAACGACCTTTTGATGAATGAAATCGTCGACCTAATACCAACCGAGGCGTCTCTCAGCCCTGAAAGCCCAAATCGCGCAAATGCTCTTTCCCCAGCCACATCCACTCACCAGGTTTTAAGGACTCGGGTAATTCCAATGCGCCAATTTGTGAGCGGTGGAGCTGCTCCACCCTGTTACCCACGGCAGCCAGCATGCGTTTGACTTGGTGGTATTTACCTTCGAGCAGGGTCAACTTGAGCTGATGAGAGCCAATCAATTCAGCCCCCGCCGCCTTCACAGCTGTTGGGTCATCATCCAAGACGACACCTTCCAACAATTTTGAAATTTGACGAGCATCCACGGGGTGTTTCGTAGTCACCTCATACACCTTCGGTACATGCTTCTTGGGAGAGGTCATCCGATGGATAAATTGACCATCATCGCTCAGCAACAACAGACCTGTGGTGTCTTGGTCCAGCCTACCAACCGCCTGCACTCCTTGGATGGCGTTCTTTGTCGGACGCTGACGCAATGGCGCAGGCAGCAGGGTATAGACACTGGGATAAGCCGATGGCTTCTGTGAACACTCCGTCCCAGCCGGCTTGTGCAACAAGACATAAGCTTTTTCACACCAAGGCCACTCCTGCCCTTGCACTAGCAGCCGAAGACCTTCAGGCTCGTACTCCGCACTTGAATCAGTGCATTTATCAAAAGGCTGTCCGTCAGGACTAACCTCTACCCTGCCTTGCTGAACCAACCCTGCACACACCCTTCGGGTTCCGAACCCTTGCGAAAACAGGATGTCTTGTAGCTGCATATCCGAGATGCTTATGAGTATAAGCGTTACGTGAATGTGAATATCAGAGGCCCATAAGACAAACCCCCCCACTCCATAGGGAGAGGGGGGGTATGCGGGCTGTAAGAGCCTGACGATGACCTACTTTCACACGGGAACCCGCACTATCATCGGCGCAAAGTCGTTTCACTGTCCTGTTCGGGATGGG
>FWPV01001952.1_pt1 | contig 52932 bp, 43 predicted proteins | sample 2228371 | NCBI WGS metagenome assembly FWPV01 (sample SAMEA103939776, study PRJEB20133) | metagenome
CTTCGTCCAAACCATCGCCAAAGGAAAGGTCTCATTTAACCTCCCGCTCCCAACCTCTGAGGTGAAACTTAATATCTACTCAATCACCGGACAGAGGATAAAGACTTTAACCGTTCCCAAAAACAGAAGAGAAATAAAATGGCAAGGCGATGATGAAAAAGGAAGAAAGGTCTCATCCGGTATTTATATCATCCGCTTAGAAGGCGAAGGGATAAAAGAAAAGGTAAAGATAGTCTATTTGCCGTAGAGAAAAGCCTTTTCTGTTTCTAAAAACGAACAAGGAGGAGATATGAAGGATACTTGGTATATAATTATCTTTTCGTTCCTCTTTCTTCTACCGGTAACGACGGTTGGGCAATGGCGGAAAGTTATTGTCGGCACGCTTGATAATGCCTGGGCGGTCTCTGCTGCGGATTTGGACGGCGACGGTGATATTGATGTCATTGGCTCCGACTGGAACCCACCGGGAGAGGTCGCCTGGTTTAAGAATCTCGGCAGCGGAAACTTCACGAAGGTAACAATTGATTATCCCTGTCCCCGACCAAGAGCCATTTTCGTCTCCGATATTGACCAGGACTCAGATACCGATATCTTAACTGTAACTGACGAAACCGAAGACCTGATTATCTGGTATGAAAATAACGGCTCTGGTAGTTTTACCGAACATTCCGTCGGTAGTCTCAATGACGGGGAAGATGTCTTTGCGATTGATTTAGATGGGGATAACGATATTGATGTGGTGGCGGCTGCCTTATGGGGCTATGAAGTCGCCTGGTATGAGAATAACGGAAGTCAGGTCTTTACCAAACACACGATTGAAAATACCAGCGCCCCGATTTATACCGTCTGGCCGGTTGATTTAGATGGAGATACAGACATTGATATAATATCAGGTATTGGTCTTAATGGCTCAGGCCTCTGGTGGTATGAGAATAACGGAAGTCAAGGTTTCCAAAAGAGAATGATTGATGAAAATTTCCCCGTAAATGACATCTGGGCAAGGGATATTGATGGTGATGGTGATATTGACTTCTTTGCGGCGTCGGTCTACGGCGGGCAATTCGTCTGGTATGAGAATGATGGGAGCCAAACCTTTACCAGTCATCCCTTCACCCCTCCCCAAGCCTCTGACCCGATTTCAATCTACGGCGGCGATTTAGATAATGACGGCGATATTGATGCAGTAGGTGCTTGCCTGGTCTCGAACGAAGTCTACTGGTTTGAGAACGACGGCAACCAAAATTTCACCTTCCATCTAATTGATAATGCAGCAGATGGTGCCTCGGAGGTTTATCTTGTGGATATGGATGGTGATACCGATTTAGATGTCCTTGCTTCTCTTGTTTTCGCTAACCAATTGGTCTGGTATCAAAATCTTCACCCAGTTGGCGAAGCCGAAAAGGTATCGGAAAGTAAATTAAAACCTATCCTCCCCTCTCCCTTTTTTAGAAATGAGATTATAGTTAAATTTACTGCCTCTTCTTCTTCCCCATTAAAAATCCAAATTGCCGATGCCTTCGGAAAAATTGTCTATTCCCAATCCTTACTCTCCCAACCAACCTCCCTTACCCTCCAAGATAAGAGAATAACGAAACTGACTCCGGGAATCTATTTTCTCTCCCTTTCCCAAGCGAAAGGTCACAACAGAACAATGAAACTTATCAAGCTTCAATAAACAGATTTTCATTGCGCTTGACTTCTTTCAATTTTCAAGTAAGATATTTAGTATAGAAATAAGAATGAGGGGCGGTAGCTACCCCTCTATTTAGGTAATGGGAGGTATTATGAAACACTTAGCTAAAGCCCTGTTCGCCTTATTAGTCTTTTCTCTCTCCTTTGCGGGAGAGAAGATTGTCCTTCCGGAGTCCGAAACTGGTCCAATGACCTTAAATTTCATTCAGGGTTATAACTTTGACCCCCTGAAAGAAGAGCCACCCCTTCCCTCTCATCTCGCCTACACCGCTTACGAAGGGAAATTCGGTTATTACATCATCCAATTTCCTGGTCCGATAAGAGAAGAGTGGAAGAAGCCGATTGAGCGAATGGGTGGGAAGTTTCTTGACTACATCCACCGTTACGCCTTCTTAGTTCGCCTGCCGAACGCGAGTTTGGAGAAGGTTAGAGAACTACCCCAAGTCCGCTGGGTTGGTCTCTATCAACCCGCTTACAAAATCTTCCCCTATCTGGATAAATCACCCGGTCTAAAGCCCTATATCGTCGCCTTCTTCTATGACGAAGATGAGAAGGAGATTTTAGAAAGGCTCTATTCCCTCGGCGCCACAAAGATTGAGACCGACTTCAACTGGATAAATAAGAGCGTCAAAATTGAGATTTGTGGCACAAAGGTTGATGAGATTGCCAAAATCCCAGGGGTCTATTGGATTGAGCACTTTATCCCGATAACTCCGGACAATGTTGATGTCCAGTGGGTTGACCAGACCGGCTGGCGTTCCAGTGCTCCACCACCATCTGATACCTTGGTCGCCCGAAGGATTTGGGGTCAAGGTCTTACCGGTCAAGGAATTATTGTCAGTATCACTGATACCCCAATGTGGACCGGACACGACCTATTCCGTGACCCAAATGTTTCTAACCCAGACACCACCCACCGGAAAATCATCCGCTATACCGGAACCGTTGGCTCGGATGCCCACGGCACCCACACCACCGGCACCCTCTGTGGGGATGACGGTTATGTGGGCGGAACATCCTACAATGATGGTCTGGCAAAACACGCAAGGGTCTATTTCCAGAACTACACCCAATTCCCAAACTGGGATATGAATACCTGGTTAATCGGTCCTTATAATGGGGTTGGTCGATTCAAGGCAAGAAACCACTCCATGAGCCTATCAAGAAAAGACTCCTTCTCCACCTATGTCTGGACCGACCGGAGTTTAGACCAGTTCATCTGGAATGGACACAGAGATTTCCTCCACTGCAACTCAATGGGTAATTATAACCTCCAGCCAACAATGGGTCATCCACCGGTCGCCAAGAATCTAATCTCGGTCGGTAGTTGTAACAACGGGACCGGTGCCAACCAACTCTCTTCCTTCACCAGTATCGGTCCAACGATTGACGGCCGGCGAAAACCGACCTTAGTCTCACCCGGGGCAAATATCTACTCCGCGGGCACATCCGGTCCATCAAGTTATGTCTCAAGTAGTGGCACCAGTATGGCAACCCCGAATATGACCGCGGCTACCGCCTTAATCCGACAATATTTTGTTGATGGCTACTACCCCTCTGGAGCAAGAAACCCATCTGATGGTTTCTCTCCCTCGGCGGCTTTGATGAAGGCGGTAGCGGTTGTCGGCGCGGACAACTCAATAAATTACGAAGTCCCTTCCAACTATGTCGGCTGGGGAAGGATTAACCTTGACTCCTCCCTCTACTTTACCGGAGATGATAAGAAACTTTGGGTAAAAGACGATACCATCGGACTCCAAACTGGTGACTCCGGCCTCTATGAGATAGAGGTTACCGAATCAAACCAGCCGTTCCGCGTCGCCTTAATCTGGTCCGACTATCCTGGAACCCCTTATTCTTACCCAATCCTCATCAATAACTTAGACCTAACGACCATCTCTCCGGATGGAACCGAATATAAAGGGAGTGTCTATTCTGGCGGTCAATCCGTCCCTGGTGGCTCCTATGACACCTTAAATGTTGAGGAATGCACCCGGATCAATACTCCAATTACTGGTCGGTGGAAGATTAAGGTGAAGGCGAGGAATGTTCCGCAGGGACCACAACCCTATGCCTTAGCGGCAACCGGCGCGATTCGGGAAAGACCGCCAGCTGGTGTCCGGCTCCATCGGCACCTAATCGTTGACGCCCCACCCGGTGGCAATGGTGATGGCATCGTGAATCCCGGAGAGGCGATTGAGATGCCAGTCTGGGTGATGAATTACAATACCTATCTGGTCAGAGGAGTGAGAAACTGGCTCCGCCTCATACCACCCGACCCAAATATCACAATCACCGATTCCTTCAAATACTTCTCCCAAATCCCGGCTCTTGATTCCGCCTATACCGGTGCGGATGGCTTCAACTTCCAAGTCTCTACTTCTTGCACCAACGGCTACCGTATCCCATTCACCCTTGTCTCTCGCGATACCTTAGATTCTATCTGGCAATCACCTCTCTCCATCTTCGTCGGAACTCCTCTCCTCTTCCAACAGGGGCTCTTGGTCTGGGACTCTTCCGGCAACAATAACGGAAGAATTGACCCAGGGGAATATGCCAGTCTCTCGGTCGGAATCAAAAATCAGGGCCTGGGTAATGGCTACAATGTCTACGCCATCCTCAAATCCGGTGACGAAAGATTTTTAATCCTTGACTCGTTCGGTCAATACGACACCATCCGAAAAGACTCAATAAGGTTCAACCTCACCGATAAGTTCCGAGTCTATGCCAACCCTTCTATCCCAAGGGAATTCCCGGTCCCCTGCACCCTCAAAATCTATTCCCAGAACTGGACCTTCATCCGGCCATTCACTATCACCGTCGGTGAGGTGACAATTGCCGACCCAATCCCAGACGGACCAAGGACACCACCAAGATACTGGGCTTATGACGAGATTGACACATTCTACACCGAGGCACCAAGATTCAATTGGATTGAACTGAGAAACCGCGGGACCCAACTCCCAATCACCAGCGATGACCAGACAATAAGAATCCTACTCCCCTTCGTCTTTAAGTATTACGGGATAAGATACGCTGAATCATTATCGGTCTGCGGAAACGGTTGGATCTCACCAATCCAAACAACCTCCACCGTCTATACTAACCGACCACTCCCGGACCCAACATCCGCTAACCCGAGCGCAATGATCTGCCCGGTCTGGGATGACCTATACCCACCATATGGCAACCGCATCTGGTTCCTCTATGAGCCCGATTCCCACCGGTTTGTGATTGAATGGGACTCGGTCCACTACTTCAGCCCGAATACCCAGTGGGATAAATTTCAGATCATCGTCTACGACACAACCGTTGCCACCCAAACCGGGGACAACGAGATTATCTTCCAATACCTAACCGCCAACAACTACTCCTCAATCACCGTCGGCATTGAAGACCAGACAAATGCGATCGGCATCAACGCCCTATACAATAACACCTACGACCGAAGGTGCGCACCCTTAGCCCCAAGAAGGGCAATTAAATTCACAACTGATGAGCCAATCGTCGCAATTGGCGAAACCCCAATCACCCGCCTCCAAAAGGAAAAGTTCTTCGTCCAAACCATCGCCAAAGGAAAGGTCTCATTTAACCTCCCGCTCCCAACCTCTGAGGTGAAACTTAATATCTACTCAATCACCGGGCAGAGGATAAAGACTTTAACCGTGCCCAAAGGTATTCGGGAAGTGAAGTGGCAAGGTGATGACGAGAAAGGAAGAAAGGTTGGATCCGGAATCTATCTCATCCGAATTGAAGGGGAAGGTCTCAAAGAGAAGACGAAGATAATCTATCTACCATAAACAAAAAGGGAGGGGGGAGTTTTTCTCCCCCCTCCCCAACGAAGCGGTAGCGTCAACAGCGCTCAAAAAGGGAGGAAAGGTGAGAAGACTTTACCTTGCCCGAGGGAAAGGAGAGGAATTAAAATTCCGGAGATTTCCTTACCAAGTCCTCTCTCTCCGACCGATTGAGGAGCGGGCACAATATCTGCTCATCATAGAAAGATATGAAGGAAATGATTGAGCGGCAAACGAAAGGGAGAGATGAACTAATATCAATCCTGGCATCTCCTGCCTCTCTGGTCTGGTTGGATTTGACAAAAATGGTTTTTGAATTTATAGTTATTAGTCTTCTCTTTAATCTCTCGGGTGGGTTAAGGAGAGGGGTTGTTAATCACCCGTGGTGGCACCGACCTTATGGAGAAGGAAAAATCCCTGGTGCCGGGGATCTTAGGAGGTAAGTATGCGAGTCTACCTATCTATCTTAATCATTTCTCTCCTTTGTTTCGGACAGACTTTGCTTCCGGCCCGAAACTACGGCGGATGGAATTCGGATAGGGCTCTGGCCTTGGTGGAGGCAAGAGACTCCGGCTATGTGATGGCGGGTTGGACGAAAAGTTTCGGGCAAGGAACGCCAAACACCAAAAACCTCCTCATCGTCAAGACGGATAAATACGGCCTACCACAAAGGGCTATCATCTCCATCGGCGGATGGGATGAAGAGGTGCGCTCAATGGTGAAGACCTCGGACGGCGGTTATGCCCTCACCGGTTTCACGAATAGCTACGGGGTGAATGCCCCAAATTTCACCAATATCTTCGTCATCAAGTTGGATGCCTCCCTTAACCTCCAGTGGAGCAGGGTTTATGGGGGGAATTTTGACGACACCGCCAACTCCATTATTCAGACCCAAGACTCAGGCTATGCGGTCTGCGGTTGGACAAATAGTTATGGACCAGCTCCTTATCCCAATTTCTTCGTCTTAAAACTTGCCGCCAACGGAACTGAGCAGTGGTTCCAAGTCTATAATTTCCCAACCGACTCCGCCAAGGAAAATGCCTACTCATTAACCCAGATAAATCACGGCTATGTCGTGGTTGGACGATTCAAAAGCTTCTATGACTATGATGCCTTCATCCAAATGCTTGGTCCGAACGGAGAGCCTTGGGGAGATGCCTGGATAATCCCAGGGCAGAATACGGACGAAGCCCATTCTGTCTGTCTCATTCCCCCGGATACAGTTGCTGTGGCCGGCTGGACAAATAGTTATGGCTCCGGTGATGCAGACATCTTTGTGGCGAAGTTTATCAACCAAGGCAATTACTTATATTTCCTCTGGAACCGCGTCTTGGGCTGGGAAGGAGAAGAGAAGGTCTCAGACGACCGCTCCCTCACCTTTGCCCGTGGGCTAGTCGGCACGAGGAGAGGGCCCGGTCTTGTCGTGTCAGGTTGGACAAAGAGCAGAGGACCTGGGATTCCTAAACCAAACTTCTTAATCTTCAAGCTGAGAAGCGACGGAACCTTAGATTGGACAAGGATTCACCCTTCAGCCAACGGAAAGTCCGAAGAGGCCTATCCGGTGATTCAAAAGGCAAATTATTACTTTGCGACCGCTGGCTGGTCCGATTCAATCACCTTAGGACAAGAAGACTTCCGGCTTTTGGTCTTGAATGCCTACGGCAACCGAAGCGTGTGTGTCCTAAGGGATACTTTGAGAGTGAAATCCCTCTCCTTTGACACCTTACCCGTTTATTTCCGAAGAGACTCTCTTTTTGTTACCAGCCTCCCCTTAAAAGATACTTTGGTCTATACGCTCAATGCCTGCTCAATCCCAAGGTGGCTCCGAATCCCGCCCCCAACTCTAACAAGACCGATTGGGTCCGGGGGCAGTATCACCGCAGTTGGTAGCGAACTATTCTTACTCCCCGGTAACAACACCAACGCCTTTCTGAAATACTCGTTTGAAGAGGAGAACTGGACCTCTTTACCCGATCTCCCGCTTGGTCTAAATAACAAGAAGGGGAAGAAAGGCGCCTGTATGATTGATGACGACCCGACTTGGAAAGGGGTAGAAGGTGAGATTTACGTCCTAAAAGGAGCCGGAACAAACGAGTTCTATAAATTCAGCGCCGAAAAAGGCGGATGGGATTCAACCCTACCGCAACCGAACTTCACCAAAGGAATAAGGGGTGGATTTATGACCTATGGGGAATTGGGTAATAACCGATACCTGTATGTCGGCTCTGGCTCAAACAACTCCGAATACCTTAGGTTCAACCTCCAAACTAACCAGTGGGAGAGACCAACACCACCAACCCTACCTTGTGAAAAGGCGAAGATTGGCAGCGGCTTTGCCTATGACGGTCAGGGAAGACTCTACTTCTTACAGGGCGGCGCCCGGCAGAACTACTTCTGGTATTGCGACCTTCAGGCAAAAGAGCCACAGTGGCAGAAGTTAGAATCCCTACCCCTCGCCTTTGAGCCGGGCGGAAGAAAGAAGAAGGTTAAGGAAGGTGGGGCGATTGAGTTCTTAGACGGAAGAATCTATGCGGTAAAAGGCGGAAACACAAAAGAGATGTGGTGTTATGAACCGGAAGAAGGGAAATGGCGATACTTTGGTGAAGTGGGCGGTGGAGCGGCGACAAAAGGGATAAAGTGCGGCAAGTCTCTTGCTGGGCTCTCTCCCCAACCCGACCCACCAGGTCTTGTCTGTCTCATCGGCAACAAGACGAACGAAATCTTTCAAATCATTGACCCTGACCCACCACTTTTTGCTCTCGGAGAACACCTTCACCAAGGAAAGATTGGGAAGACGGCGAAAAGAGAGGTGGTTGCTCAACAAAACCCGGTGCGTGGTCTGAGCACCATCTCCTACAACCCAATCCTAAAAGAGAAGGTAAGGCTAAGGGTCTATAATGTCCTGGGCGAACTGGTCTATTCCGAAAGGGGCTACTTTCCAGTTAAGAATCTGCCAACGGGAATCTACCTCCTCCGCCTTGAGGCAAAGGGCTATAAAGAAGAGAAGAAGCTAATCATCGTGAAATAAGCCAAGAGATAGATAAAACGCCCCGGGTCTCTCCGGGGCGTTTTATTTTGTCGTCTAATTTTATCAGCTAAAGAAAAGCTCTATTCCACGACCACACTCTTCGCTAAATGTCGCGGCTTGTCAACATCACAGCCCCGCAAGACCGCAATGTGGTAGGCGAGGAGTTGGAGGGGAAGGATTGAAACCAAGGGAGAGAGAAAACTCGCCCAAGGCTTGTCCCCAATCGGCGGGATAAAAATTAGGTAATCAGCGAGGGCTTTTGCCTTCTCATCCCCTTCTTCCGCAATCACGATTATCTTGGCGCCTCGGGACTTGACTTCATTGAGGTTGGAAAGCATCTTATCATAAAGAGAATCACGCAGAGTGAGAGCGACAACCCCCACCTCCGGGGAGAGAAGGGAGATTGGTCCGTGTTTCATCTCCCCGGCCGGATAACCCGTGGCGTGGATGTAAGATATCTCCTTTAATTTTAACGCCCCTTCCAACGCCTGAGGGTAATTTATCCCTCGCCCTAAGAATAAGAAGTCTTTCCGAAAATAATTTTGCTGGGCAATCTCCCTTAAAAGTCGGTCAAGTTTCAAGACCTTCTCCATCTTTTCCGGAATCTCCTTTAAGGCATTGATAATCTCTTTTGCCTTGACCGCAGCGCAATCTCGCTTTTTCGCAAAATGGAGAGAAAGGAGGAGGAGGATAAATAACTGAGCGGTATAGGCCTTGGTCGAAGCAACCCCAATCTCGGGTCCGCAGTTGATATAAACTGTTCCATCCGACTCCCGGTCAATTGAACTCCGTTTCACATTACAAACGGCAAGGACTTTTATCCCCTTGCTCTTTAACATCCGCAAGGCGAAAAGGGTGTCAATTGTCTCGCCAGATTGGCTTATCGCGATTCCGAGAACCTTCTCTTTCTCCCGAAAGATAACTTCCCGGTTAGCCAATTCCGAAGCAATCTCTACTTGGGTTGGAATTCGGGCGAATGTCTCAAAATAGTCCCGCCCAATCAGACCGGCGTGGTAGGAGGTGCCACAGGCAAAAATTAAAATTCTCTCCAAATCATTTATCTCCTCAGCCCAAATCCTCGTCTCCGGGTCAAAGATTATTTCCCCACTGGGCAAGATTCGCTTCTTGATATTTCTTCGCAAGACTTTCGGCTGTTCAAATATCTCCTTCCGCATATAGTGGGGGAATTTTCCTTTTGTCACCGCCTTGGGCGAGATATCAATCTTTCTCGGCCTCTTCTTAACTTCCTTCCCCTCAAAGTCAAAAAAGGCGATTCGCTCCCGACTCAAGAGGGCAATCTCAAAATCATCAAGAACGAAGACCTTTTTTGAGACACCGACCAAAGCTAAAATATCCGAGGCGATAATTTTGTCCTCCTTTGAAAAACCGACCAGCAATGGGGAGCCGAGTTTTGCCCCAAGCAGAAATGGCTCTCTTTGGGAAATTGCCAATATCGCATAAGTTCCCTTAAGGCGTTTCACGGTTTTCAGGAGGGCCGTGGGTAAGTCCTCTTTTTGGGCATATTTCTCTAAAAGGTGGGCGATGACTTCGGAATCGGTCTCGCTCTTAAAAATATGCCCTTCTTTAATCAACTCTTCCTTTAACTCTTGATAGTTTTCAATTATGCCGTTATGGACAATCGCGATCTCTTGCCGGCAGTCGGTTAAGGGATGGGCATTCACCTCCGCCACGGAACCGTGGGTTGCCCAACGGGTATGACCAATACCAATTTCTCCTTTCAATTCTTGGTCACCTAAAAAGTCTTTCAATTTCGGGAGCCGACCGACAACCTTAAATGTCTGAAGCCGATCTTCACTTCTAACGGCCAAACCACAAGAGTCATAACCGCGATATTCCAGCCTCTCCAAAGAGACCAAAATTACTTCCTTAATATCCCTTTCGCCAAGATAACCAACTATTCCACACATTTCTCCCCCATAAGACTCCCGATGAGATCTTTTATTTGGTCAATAACCGTTCGGTTTTGCGAACAGACAATAACCCTAATAATCGGTTCGGTCCTTGAAGCCCGGAGGTGAAAGAAAGAGGTTTCATTCCCCAACCAGAGACCATCGCTTTGATCTTCTTTTAGCCCCTTCTTACCCGAAAGGACCTTTCTTGCTTCTTCGGTCATCTTTTTTAATATCGCCTTCCTCTCTAAGGAGAAGGAAAATTTTTTGATGAAGAAGCGGGGGAATTCCCGAACGATCGTGGAGAGCTTACCCGCCTCCGAGATCAAAGCCAGAGTAGCGAGAGTTGCTAAGATGCCGTCCCGAGTGAAATTAATCTCCCGGAAAATCACTCCGCCGTTCCCTTCCCCCCCGATTAGAGAGTCCCTCTTCATCATCTCCTCAACAACATTCCTTTCTCCAACCCGGCTCCGATATGTCTCAACCAGGTATTTTCTTGCGATAGCATCAACTAATAAAGTAGTGGAAAGATTACAAACTACCGGACTCTTTCTCCGCCTTAAAAAAAACTCTAAGGCTAAAGGTAAGGTTAATTCCTCTCCAATTGCCTTTCCCTCTTCGGTAACAAAAGAAGACCGGTCGCCATCTGGGTCAAAGGCAACTCCTAAATCCGCCTCTTTTTTTAAGACGAAAGACTTTAACTTGAAGAGATTTTCCGATGTTGGCTCAGGTTCTCTGGGAAATAATTTTGTCCCCGCCTTGCTCGGTGAATAGATATGGTAGACACGACAATTTACTCGCTCCAAAATTCGGTCAATTAGGTAGTAGACCGCCCCATTGGCGCAGTCAAGAAGACAGAAAAGTTTTTTAAAACTAACTCCGGAAAAGAGGGGGGCGGATAATATCTTCTCCACATAGAGGTCAATGAGGTTGGGTTGGAAGGAGTGAGTGCCCCTTCTTTGTCTCCCCTCTTTTTTTCTCCGCTCTCCCTTTTCAACCGCCTCTTTTAACCTTCTGATATCCTCTTCGGATAAAAAGACCCCATCTGGACCGACAAATTTTAAGCCATTATATCCAATCGGATTGTGGCTCGCAGTTAAGATTAGCCCACCCCTAAACTTGCACTCCCGAACCAAAAGGGGGACCACCGGCGTTGGGGTAATGCCAAGGGTGACCGCATTGGCGTTACAACTGGTGATAGCCGAGATTACTTCGGGGAGAAGAATCTTCCTTGAGGGACGGGTGTCGGAAGCCAAAAGATAATCTCCCTTCCCAAAAAGCTCCACAAAAACTTTGGCATATTTGAAAAATAGGGAGGGTGTTTCTTTCTCATCTATCAATACCCTCAATCCGGAAGGGGAAAGGATATATTCCGCCATAAATAAAATTAACCGAAAAACCCTAATTCGTCAAGGATTTCCCTAAAGGCGAGATATCAATTAAAACTCGTTCTCACTCTGAAACTTGACGGGATAAAGGTTATTGCTATAATTGGGAATGAGAAAAAACAAGAGCCTTCTTTTTCTTTTCCTCTTTCTCTGCCTTTGGGCACAGAAGATTGAGACGAAAAAGGCGAAAGACTTCACATTAATGAATCTGGAAAAAAAGAGGGTCTCTCTTGACTCCTGCTTGAAAAAAGGACCGGTATTTATCAGTTTTTGGGCTCTGTGGTGCAAACTCTGCATTGAGGAGTTGGATGCCTTCCAACCAATCTATGAGAAATTTGAATCCCTCGGTTTACAAGTCTTAGCCATTTCCGAAGACGGTCCTCAGGCCCAGGGTAAGATTAAACCCTTTGTCAAGAAACGGAAATGGCGTTACAATGTCCTCCTTGACCCAACGAATAAGGTGAAGAGTTTATACGGGGTGAAGGCGATGCCAACCAGTTTCCTCATTGACCAGGAGAAGAATATCGTCTACCAGCACACCGGCTACAAAAAGGGCGACGAAAAGAAGATTCAAGAGAAATTAAAGGAGTTGTTGGAAAAGAAAAAGCCTTGAAATTACTCTCCCTCCTCCTTCTCTTCTCCCAGGAAATTGACTCCATCCGGATTGAAGAAACCTCGCCGGGAATAATCTTTTCCGGCTCTTCATCTAATGAGTACTGGTTCTTTTTCAAAGACGATTCTCTAACTCGCAAGACAGAGCATTTTGAAACCAATACTACGCTCCTCATCAATTATTGTGAGTTTTATCTCACTGGTAATCTCTTTCTCTTTCAACCCTCCCCTCCCAAAAACCCCCGTTCTCTTTGGCGGGGAAGTTTTGAATACCGAACCCGTTCCTTTGAGTTAACCGTTGGGGACTTCTATCTCCTCTTCGGACGGGGGCTTATCTTACGCTCTTACTTTGATGAGAACTTTCGTTATGACAAACGCCTCTTCGGTCTTTCCCTCTTCGGTGAATATAGAGAGAGTGAAGTCCGTTTATTCTCCGCCCGACCGAAAAATCTCTTTTTCCGGAATAATGTCTATTTCTTTGAGAACGAGACAACCGACCTAATGAGGGGATTAGAATTCACTTCTTCTCTAATTCCCCACTTAGAAGTCGGTGGGCGTTATCTCCGCTTAAATCGGGAGAGCGATTTAACCCCCCAGGCATTTACCGAGGCTTTTGGCCCAAGTGTGGCAATCAGTCATAAATTCTTTGACCTCTATTACGAGTTCGCCCAGAAGTTATCTACCCATGAGATTTTCGGTGGTCGGAAGAAAGGGCAGGGGCACTATCTTAACCTCTCTTTCTCTTCTTCCCTCTTTGGCTTAAACCTTGAATATGAAGATTACGATTCAATTGACTTGGGTGGGGTTGGCTTTCGCTATAACGACCCACCAATACCAATAAAGAGAGGAATTTCAATCAATCGCGGGGCTAACGAAAAAGGGTTTGGCGTTAATTGGCAGACATCAATTTCCCTTCTCAACTTAGAAGGGAGTTATGCTTCTCTTTATACCCGCCAAAAGGATAAAGGGGTGAAAGAGGCAACGGGCAAAATTGAGCTTACCCTTTGGGAGAGGGTGAGTCCGGTTCTTACCTTTGAATATTTAAACTCTAAGGAAATTGAGGCGAATGTCCTCTTCCGGCGCGAAGTGAAACCGGGCTGGGAAACGAAGTTTTATCTTTGGGACAAAAGTTTTGATTTCGGCGCCTTTCTCAATTTTGTCAGGGAGAAAGAAGAGAGTGATAAAGAGTATAAAGAGGCAAGGCTTTCATTCTCGTTCAGCCCCCTTTCGGAACTGACGCTCACTTTTTCCTATGAAATGGTCACAAAAGAGTTGAAACGCTACGATTACCAGAGGCGCTGGCTCCTCGGTGAGGCGAGTCTCTCCCTTTCTGATAACCTATCTCTAAGGGTGAGGATTGGCCAAGAGAAGGGAGGATTAGTCTGCTCGGGTGGTGTCTGCCGATACGAAGAGCCTTTCTCTGGTATCAAATCTGTCCTCCAATTGAGGTTCTGAGATGAAATGGCGGTTTCTATTTTTCCTCCTTACCTTGCTTCTCTCCCTTTATCTTTTAATCCGGGGCTTAGCTAACTCTGCCTTTCTGGAAGTCTTTAAGGCAGGGTCCCTCCTCTGCCTTTCTTGTATGGGGTTATTATGAAACCCTACCGCATTGGTCAGGTTGTCTCTCTAATCCTTCTCAACCTCTATCTCTGGGGTTTTGGGGAGAAAAACCTTATCTACACTGGATTTTTGAAAGGCTTTCTTTCTCCCATTCTCCACTGTTGGTCAACCCCGACTACCTTCTTCTCCTGTCCTCTCGGTGCTTTGCAACACTTCATCGCTCTACACCTCTTTCCTCTTTATCCCCTCGGTTTCCTGATTTTAATTGGTGCCTTTGTTGGACGACTTCCTTGTGGTTGGGTCTGCCCCTTTGGTCTTTTGCAGGATTTGCTTTACAAAATCAAATCAGCCAAGTGGCGACTACCCAATTCAATAAACTTGGTCGGAATAATCCTTGGGATAATCGTTGGCTATTTTCTTTTCCGTTATAAACCCGAATTTGGTATCTTTTTTGGATTACCTCTCACAATCCTTTTCGGGCTCATCCTCTCCCCCCTTACCAAGATAAATATCCGTCTCCCCGCTCACTATCTTAAATATCTTTTCCTTTTAATCTTTGCCCTCGTCTTGGTCCATTGGACAACAGAACCTTGGTTCTGTAAGATTTGTCCGGCCGGAACCTTAGAGGCGGGTATTCCCTTAGTCCTCTGGGACCCAGAGAATTACTTAAAGGCAATGGTTTCTACCTTCTTCTTCTTTAAGATTTTCATCTTGGGTTTTCTCTTAATCACTTTCCTTTTGATGAAGAGACCATTTTGCCGAGCGGTCTGTCCGATTGGGGCCTTATATTCTTTAACCAATCAGGTGAGCCTCCTCGATTTGAAGAAAGACCAAAAGCTTTGTAACAACTGCGCCGTCTGTGAAAAGTTCTGTCCAACCGAAATCCCTGTTTCAGAGATTCCCAAACACCCGGACTGTCTCCGTTGCTTAGAGTGTTATTATCGGTGCCCAGAGAAGGCGATAAAGATAAGTTGGACCTTTCCCGTCCGACGTTTCTCTAAACAAGATATGGAAATAGGGTAGTTATGAAACCAGATTGGCTAAAGACAACCTTGCCGGGTGGAGCAAGTTATACCTTCCTAATGAAGAGATTGAAAGAGTTTGGTCTCAATACCGTCTGCCAAGAGTCTCACTGTCCAAATTTAGGTGAGTGTTTCGGCCGAAAGACTCTAACCTTCCTCATCTTAGGAAAAATCTGCACCCGCCACTGCCAATTCTGTTCGGTCAATTTTGGCGAGCCGGAGAAGGTGAAAGAGGAAGAGCCGCTCTTGGTGGGAAGATTAGTTTATGAACTAAACCTTAACTATGTAGTCATAACATCGGTGACGAGAGACGACTTGGATGATGGCGGAGCGGAACAATTTGCCAAAACGGTGAGCACGATAAGAAAATATCTTCCTCAATGCCGAGTTGAATTACTCATCCCTGACTTCCTGGGCAAAAGAGAGAGTTTAGATAAGGTCATCTCGGTAAGGCCTGATGTCATTGGGCACAACATTGAGACGACACGGTTTTTGACAAAAATGATTCGGGATGAGAACGCGGATTACGACCGAAGCCTTACGGTCCTGAAATATCTCAAAGAGAAAGGGGTGAGGACAAAGAGCGGCTTAATGGTCGGCTTGGGTGAAAGCTGGCAAGAAGTAATCATTACGCTAAAGGACTTGAAAGGGGCAAAGGTTGATATTGTCACAATTGGGCAGTATCTCCCTTCTACCAAGTCTTCGCCACCAGTGAAAAAATTTTGGACAAAAGATGATTTTGCGAGATTAAACCAGATTGGGCGAGAGATGGGATTCTTCGGATTTTTCGCCTCGCCCCTCGCTCGGAGTTCTTATCGGGCAGATGAACTATTTGAAGGCTAATTTCCAATTTGATTGCTCATTCAAGTTGATTTCAAAGAAAAGGTCTAAATGATAAAAAATGATATTCCGAGTTGAAGTTAAGAAAAAGGGGATAGATAAAGAAGGAATTGCCCTCAAAACCTTAGCGTTGGGCGAATTAGGAATTAAGGGATTGAAGAAAATTGAGGTAATTAGTCTATATTTTGTTGATGGCGATATAGAGAAAGAAAAATTCAAAAAGATCGCCCAAAAGATATTTGGCGACCCGGTTTCCGTTAGCGTAGCGGTGCGTTCCGCCCACGAGGTATTTGTAAACAAAACCCCCAAGAGGGGAAAAAGTATTGAAATCTTATACAATCCTGGTGTCTCTGACCCCCAAGAGGAGTCAATTCAGAGGACATTCGCCGATTTTGGTTTTTCAAATGTGAAGGTAAGGACCGGAAAGAGATATAAATTTCAAGGGGATATTACGGAGAGAGAGGTAAGAGAGATTGCCGAAGAGTTTCTTTATAATCCTTTAATTCAACACATCGCCCGGGTAAAGGAGAAAGTCTTTATACCCGGGCACGACTATATCTTTAAGTTAGAAGAAATTCCAATCTTGGGTAAGAAAAATAAGGAGTTGAAAGAAATTTCGGAAAAGAGACTTCTCGCTCTCTCCCTTAAAGAGATGAAGGCAATCCAGAGGTATTATCAAAATCTGGGGAGAGAACCGACCGATATTGAATTAGAGACCTTGGCCCAAACCTGGTCTGAACATTGTAAGCATAAAACTCTAAGGGGCGATGTTATTTATCAGGAAATTGGCAAAAAAGTGAAAAGGAAGAAAATAAAAGACCTCTTAGGTTCAACCATCTTTCGGACAACCAAAAAACTGAACAAACCCTATTGCCTCTCGGTCTTTAAGGACAACTCCGGAGTAATTGAATTAGATAGAGACTACGCCCTTACCTTTAAGGTCGAGACCCATAATCACCCTTCCGCATTAGAACCGTATGGTGGCGCCGCCACTGGGATTGGAGGTGTGATTCGGGATTGTTTAGGCACCGGAAAAGGAGCCAAGCCAATTTTAAATACCGATGTCTTCTGTTTTGCCCCGCCCGATTTCCCAAGAAAAAAAATTCCCAAAGGGGTCCTGCCCCCAAAAAGAATCCTGAAAGGGGTTGTCTTTGGGGTCCGGGATTATGGAAACCGAATGGGCATTCCGACCGCTAACGGTGCTTTATATTTCCATAAAGACTTTTTAGGTAACCCCTTGGTCTTTTGTGGAACCTTGGGGTTAATCCCAAAAGATAAGGTGGAGAAAGAAATCTCGCCGGGTGACATTATTCTCCTTTGCGGAGCAAAGACTGGTCGGGATGGCATCCACGGTGTCACCTTTGCCTCCTTAGAACTTTCCGAAGAAATCTCTTCTTCCGTCGTTCAGATTGGCAACCCGATTGAGGAGAAAAAATTGACTGATGCCATAATTACCGCTCGGGAGCGAAATCTAATTAAGGCGATAACCGATTGTGGCGGCGGGGGACTTTCCAGTGCGGTCGGAGAGTTAGCAAAAGACTTTGGTTGTGAGGTCTACTTAGATAAAGTTCCTCTAAAATATTCTGGCCTCTCTTATACGGAAATCTGGATTTCCGAATCCCAAGAGCGAATGGTCATCTTTACTTCGCCAGAAAAGGCCGAAGAATTGATTAAAGTCTTCAAACTCTTTGACTGCGCCTGCACCCGAATTGGCCAAGTGAGTAATGATAAAAAACTACGTCTCTATTATCGGGGGAACAAAGTTGGTGAGATTGATATGGATTTTCTCCATTCCGGTAACCCAAAATTAGTTCGCAAGGCAAAATTTTCTCTTAAAAAATTTTCCCATCCTTTCCTCCCTGAACCAAAAGATTACAACCAAATCCTCTTAAAACTCCTCTCTTCCTGCAATGTCGCTAGCAAGGAATGGGTCGTTCAGCAGTATGACTTTGAAGTGCAAGGAAGAACACTGGTTAAACCATTTACTTCCGACGGATGCGTCTTAAAACCCCTTTATGATAAAGATTATGGAGTAGTGGTTGGATGTGGTATCGCCCCTCGGCTCGGTCTCTTAGACCCCTACTGGATGGCCGCCACGGTCGTTGACGAAGCTTTAAGGAATATCGTCTCTTGTGGCGGTGATATTACCCATACTGCCATCTTAGATAACTTTTGCTTTGGCAATCCCGAAAAAGAGAAAATTATGGGCGACATCGTTCGGGCTTGCCTCGGGGCCGCGGAGGCGGCGCTTCGTTACAACGTTCCTTTTATCTCGGGAAAAGATAGCCTTTACAACGAATATAAGATAAAAGGAGGCAGGTCAATCTCTATACCCCCAACCCTCTTAATCACCGCCGTCTCTGTAATCCCAAATATTAAAATGGCTCTCACCCAAAATTTCAAAAGGGAAGATTCTTCAATTTATTTAATCGGTGAGACGAAAGATGAATTGGGTGGTTCCGAATATCTCAATCTCCTCGGAGAGATAAAAGGGAAAATCCCAAAAGTAAAATTTGAAATTGGTTTAGAAATCTTTAAGCGGCTTTTTGAAGCAAACAAAAGAAACCTACTCTCTTCTCTCCACGATGTGAGTGAGGGCGGAATTGGTGTGGCAATTGCCGAGATGTGTATCTGGGGAAATATCGGTGCCGAAATTTATCTCTTAGAAATTCCGGGAAGCGAAAAGATCAAAAGGGATGACTTCATCCTCTTCTCCGAATCAAATACTCGCTTTCTTGCCGAGGTGGCGAAAGAACGAGAGGAGGAGTTTGAGGAGCTATTCGCTGGACTCCCCTTTGCCAAGATCGGTCAAGTGAAAGATCGCTTTCTTTCTATCACTGGGCATCAATGTCAAATCTCTCTCCCCATTGCCCAAATCTCCGGTTGCTGGCAGAATTCTCTAACAAAACTCCTGACCACTTAACTTATTACCTCCCCTCTAAAATCGCCAAGGGGAGAATCATCTCATCAAGGGAAATTCCACCGTGTTGAAAGGTCGCTTTATAGGTTCTTTCGTATTCAGTTGGTTTGGTCGGATAGATGAAATAGAAATCAGATTGGGCGATGGCAATTTTTGTCTCCGGCGTCTCTTTCGGTATCCTTAATCTTTCCGGCAAAAAGAGCGAGGCATGGCGACTCTCAATTCGGAGAGCTTGTCCATATTTATACCGAAGATTGGGAGAGATTTCCCTCCCCCCGTAAATAACCGTTGGCCTTTTCACCTTGATAAAGCCGTGGTCGGAAGTGATGACAACCCAACAATCGCGTCTGGCCAATTCCTTTAAGAAAGAGTAGAAGGGCGAAGCCAAAAACCAAGTCCTGGTCAATTGAAGAAGGCTCGGTTCATCCTCTAACACTTCATCCAAGAGTTTCGTGGAATGGATGGAGTGGATGAGAAAGTCAAGGAAGTTTATGATGATCGCCGCGAACCGCAAGTCTTTACGAAGAAGGACCCCTCGGTGTTCGTCAATATCTTCATTTCTTAGGGCTTTCAAATAGAACCAATTCCCAACGATCCGCTCCCTCTCCAATAACCTCTGGAGGAGTTCTTTTTCATAGCGATTCTGCCCGGTATCATCAAATACCCAAAAAGATGGATATTTCTCATAGATTGCTTGAGGCAAGAGTCCGGAAAGCAAGGCGTTGCGCGAATAAGGTGTGGCCGAAGGCAAGATGGAAAGATAGTAAAATTGCCGAATATTAAACTCCTCTCGAAGAATCGGTGCTAAGAGCTGCCACTGGTCAAGTCGCATTGAATCAAAGATAAAAAAATAGAGCGGTTTCTCTTTTAAGTTTGGGATTAAAAATCTTTGGAAGACATTATGGGAAAGAATTGGTGGAGCCTCTTTGCCTTCTAACCAGAGTGGATAGATTTCCGTAATAAACTCACTGAAATCATCATTCGCCTGTCGCCAGAGGTCGTCTAAGGTATCCCTCAACCCCTCCTCGCCAAATCGGTTCATTAGAAAGCGCCAGCGAATCATATTGAGATAGTAGTCAAGCCACTCTTCAAAAGTAGACAACTCTCGTTTTTCTTGAAGGAAATGGAGATATTCGGAACGAAATCTCTCTCTCACGATTGATTTCTTCTCTAAAAGACGCTTTAAGAGAGAAATTATCTGAGCCGGGGAAAACGGCTTGACGATAAAGTCGTCAACCAATTTAGCGTATGCCTCCTCCATCAATTCCTCTTCGCTCATTTTGGTCACCATCACAACCAAGATTGAAGGGTCAAAATTCTTGATCTCGGAGACAACCTCTATTCCTTCCATCCCGGGCATCATCTGGTCAACAAAGACCAGGTCATAATTTTTTGATTTGACAAGTCGCAAACCATCTGGACCGTTAGTTGCCGTATCAACCTCATAATTCCTCTCTCTTAAAAGATAGAAATAGGAGTTAAGTAATTCAATTTCATCGTCAATCCAAAGGATTTTCATTTATTTTTCTGGCGGAAAAGGCAACTGGATCGCAAAAGTTGTCTTTCCTTTCTTTGTCTCTAAAAGAAATAGTTTCCCTTTATGATACTCTTCAATAATCCTTTTGGCCAAAGGCAAACCCACACCCCAACCATACCTCTTGGTCGTGACACCCGCCTTGAATATCTCTTTCACTCTCTCTTTCGGAATTCCCTCCCCGGTATCGGTAATCGTAATCTGATAATAGTTACCTCCCTCCGTCTTTTGGCCATTAATGATAATCGCCCCCGGTTCTTGACCGATGGCATCAATACTATTCTTTAAAAGATTTTCCAAACTCCAAGATAAAAGAAACTCATCCAAAAAGAGAACCGCGTCCTCCTTCACATTAAGAACCATATTGATATTCTGCGGAGAACGTCTCTTCAGAAAGGCAAAGGTGCTTTCAATCACCTCCTTAACCGAAGTGAGAGAGAGTTTCGGTGGTTGACCAATCCGGGCGAATCTCTCCAAAACCCTCTGCATCTTAGCAACATCTGCCGCCATCTCTCTTACCATCTCTTCTTTCCCTTGGGGAGTCAAAGTCAAATTGCCCTCTAAGTTCCCTAACCAACCGGCGAGAGAAGAAAGGGGTGTGGCCAACTGGTGTGCTGCCTCTTTTGCTAAAAATGTCCAAACCCTTTCCTCTTCTCGTCTTTTGTAGACCATAATTGACCATCCGCCAATCAAGAGGAAGACCAAAAGGAAGGCGATTTGCAAATGAGGAAAGAAAGAAATCATCTTAGCGGTTTTGGAGACGCCATAATAAATCTCACCCAAAACCTGCGTCTTGCCCTCCTCATCAACGAAAGTGAGAGGAATCGGTTTCTTCTCCCGACTCAACTTCTCTTTTATCCTTTCCAATTTTTGGGGAGTCAAGTCTTCTCCTATGTTCCGATAACCAACAATCTCCCCTTTGTCGTCGGTGATGATTATGGGGAAATCTATTTTCTTAATCACTTCTTCAAAAATTACATCCAAGGCTGGCGAGCTACTATCTTCGGTCTCGGTTATCCGGGACATATACTCAGCATAGATTCGAGAGCGGACTGCGGTCTCCTCCGCTAACTTGTGCAAGAAGAAGTAGGAGGAAAAAAACCAAAAGAAAGCCAAAAGAAGAGAACCAATGACAAAATAGATAATTATAAACTTCTTACCGATACCCTGTCTCACCATCTAAACCGAACCGCAAAATTAATTATCTTTTTCCAATCCAAGTTGTGAGTCTCGCCTTTCGTTCTCTTAATAAGCACCTCTTTGGGAAAGAACCGTAGGGATCGTCTTTAAAAGTAACTTAAAATCAAAAAGCAAATTCCAGTTTCGGCAATAATGTTCGTCTAAAAGAACCCTTCGCTCATAGGAGGTATCCGTGCGACCCGAAGTCTGCCAGAGTCCGGTTACTCCAGGAAAGAACTTAAATGGCAAAAGAGAAACATCTTTGTAATATTCAATCTCATCTTCTACAATCGGTCTAGGTCCAACTAAACTCATATCACCAAAGAGGACATTGATTAATTGTGGTAGCTCATCAATACTTAAAGGACGGAGGTATCGGCCAAAACGAGTAATTCGCGGGTCATTCTTCAGTTTATAAGTCCTTTCAAATTCTTCTCGTAATTTCGGATCGGTTGCTAAAATGGCAGCTAATTTCTTATCCGCATCAACCACCATTGTCCGAAATTTGAGGAGATAGAAACTCCTCCCCTTCCGTCCAATTCTTTTGTGGCGGTAAAAGACGGGACCGGGCGAGTCAAGTTTTATGGCAAAGGCGATAAGAAGAAAGAGCGGCGTAAAAAAGAGAAGGAGAATTAGAATAAAGAGGAAATCAAAAATTCGTTTTATTCGCATCCCGAAACTTAAAAAGAAAGAAGTTTCTAGCTCTCTTATCAGGCGCCCCCCAAAATAAAAGAAACGGTCGGGTTTTAAAAGAAAGAAGTTGGTTAGGTATTTCTTCGCTAGGTCTCTAATTCTTTCGTCGGCATCCGCAACAACCACCGCCCAAACCCCTTTTATCCGCCCCAAACGGTCAGCAACAGTGGCAAGATAATCCTTTGCCTTTTCTTTGGTAATTATCTTCTGGCAGCTTAAGTGAGAAAAACGCAAAACCTTGGGTGTTGGGTTATCTTTGTGGTCATTGATGAAAATTACCGGCAATTCCTTCCGATAAAATAGGTAATTTAAGCACGGTTCAAAGAAATTGAGATATAACCACAAAATGAGCCAATAGCTAAATGGGATGACTTCTACTCCGCCAAATAGCTTCCGAATAAGCAAATAGAAAGCAAGGGTGGAAAAGAATCCAACCTGTGTCTTCCAATTTAGTCCATAAAATGGAGGGAGAAGGGGTTCAAAGGTTCCCAAGAGATAACTAAAAAAGAGGAGCGATAAGTAGAGAATGAAAGGCAAAATGGGCGAGAGATGGAAAAATATCCCAAAAATGAGAAAAACGAAAAAGAGAAGCCCCGCCTCAATAAAAAATATCGCTCCTAAATTCTCTTCTTTATTTTCCATTAAAATTTATAATACAAAAATTCCCTCCTTTGTCAATCTCACCTCGTCCTTCAAAAGAGGGCTCATTCAAATAAACGACGGTAAGCAACGCGGGAAACTCCCTTGTCAGTAACAATCCAAAGGTGAGTTGAATCAACATAGAGAGAGTAGATATCCTTAGAGAGAAGTCCTTCTTTCTCACTGATGAAGAAATATCTATTCTCCGTTCGGTTATAAACGAAGAGACCTTCTTTTTTCACCCCCAAGAATAAATAATCACCAAAGGTGGCAAGCGTCCTAATTGGTAAAGATAGATCTATTCCCGGGATAATAAACTTCTCCCAGTTTTTCTCCTTGTCCAAACAGAGGAAACCACCCCGAACAGCAAAGATTGTCCCAAAATTATTCCGGCCCATATCGTAAACCCCAAATTTCAAATCACCATTTGGGTCATTTAATTCCGAAATCTCGTCCTTTCCTAACTGATAAAGAAAGACCCCGGCTGGGGTTAAAAGGAAAAGTGTCTCTTTAATCGGGCATATCTTTTGGATAGCCGGCAAGTTAACCTCTTTAATAATTTTCTCCTTCTCCTTATCATAGAAGTAGAGTTTATCCAAACTGGCGAAGAAGAGCAGACTCTCACCTTCCCAAAGAGAGGTTATCCTTTGGCTCCGAAAGATATCAAGAAACCTAAAAGATAAAAGCGGTATCTTTTCTGAGAAAAATTTATTCGGTCGGATAAAGAAGTAGTCCCAATTTTCCAAATCCGAACCAATTCGCACAAAAAGGGATCTGCCCAAAAGCCAAAGCCCGTCTTCCCTTTTGAAAAAAATCTCCACCGGCTCCCCTTTTACCCCAAAACGAAACTCCTTTATCTTCGTTTTCTTGAGCAAGTCATAGACCAAAATTCCGTAATTCTCAACCCCAACCCAAAGTCGCCTTCCCTCAATAAAGGCGATCGTCATCGGATAGATATTTAGGTCCTCATCCATTACTTGATAAGGGGCGAGAAAGATATGGTCCTTTACTTGGTAAGGGGAATTTGCTCCATACCAGAAGATGAAAGTATCCGGAAATGTCTTAACCTTCTTAAATTTCCTTTTCCCCCTTTCCCAGATATATTTCTCGCCTTTCGTCAAAAAACATATATTATCCTTCGTGAGCCCTAAGGAATGAGGTTGAAACGGGAGAGTAAGCGAAGATTTTATCCGGGTATTGGGCTGGAAAAAGGTCATCTCTTTCTCACTCGTAATTAAGAGGTTTCCAGAAAATTGGTCATAGGCAACAATCGTTATCCCCTCTGGGATAAGATCGGACCGGGTTAAGGAATTGACGAATTTCATCCCTTTCCGTTCAAAGACCAATATCCCATCGGGGAGGGCGATATAGACCCGGGTGAGGGAATTGGTGATTGAGACAATCTTCTCGGTATTGGGAATATGAAGCCAATCGGACGGATGATAAAGATAAGAGAACGTAAAGAAAAAGAGATGAAGAATCACACCAATAGCTCTCTGAGTGCCAGAGGTAAAAATTGGAGAATATCACTGGCAATGAAGGCGTATTCGGTCTTTTCTCTAACCCCGATATCCGCACACCGGCCGTGGATATAAACCCCAGCGAGGGCGCTCTCTAAGGGAGAAACCCCTTGGGCTAAAAGACCGGCGATAAAGCCAGTCAAAACGTCTCCGGTCCCACCGGAGGCGAGTCCGGAATTACCCGTAGAATTAATGAAGACCTTCCCCTCCGGAGAGGCGATGACGGTTGGAGCACCTTTTAAGACCAAAAAGATTTGGTGCCGAATAGCAAAGTCCTTAGCGATTTCCATCCGGTCTTCATTTATCTTTTGAGGCGAAAGATTAAGAATTCGCCCCAATTCCCCGGGGTGGGGGGTAAGAATGACCGGTGCCTCTACCTCATCTAATCTCTCCAGATTCCCGGCTAAATTGTTTATTCCATCCGCATCAATCACTAAGGGTTTTTTAACCTTCGGCAATAAAGTCCCGATGAACTCTTTTGTCTTCTCCCTTGTTCCAATACCCGGTCCTAAGGCGATGGCATCGGCATCCGCCAAATAACCCTCTATTTGCGAAAGAGATTGGAGAGAATAGGCACCATCCTCAGAAGAAAGGGGAATTTTCACCACCTCGGTCAATTTTGCCTCTAAGGCGGGCATTATCTCTTCAAGCGAAGCAAGGCGAACTAAACCACACCCAATGCGCAAAGCGGCAAGTGCCGTCAAAGAAGCGGCACCGCTAAAACCCAATGAACCGGCGATGACCAAAACCTTGCCAAATGTCCCTTTATTCCCTTCGGCCAATCTCTTCGGAATAAATTTCTTCACATCATCTTCTGCCAATAAAAACTTATCTCCCTCCCTCTCCAAGATTGGATTGGGGATACCGATATTGGCGACGAATAGTTGTCCGACATATCTCTTCCCCGGAAATAAAATTAGGGAATCTTTAATCAAGCCCATTGTCACCGTCAAGTGGGCTCTAATTGCTGAATCAAAAACCCTTCCCCCAGAACTCACCCCCGAAGGAATGTCCACACTGACCACAAAAGAAGGGGAAGAATTGATAAACTCAATTGCCCGTTGGTAAATCCCTTCCGGCTTACCGGCAAAACCAGTTCCGAATAAAGCGTCAACGATGATGTCGGGCTTTTCCAAAAGGGAGGCAAAAGAGTCCTCATTAGTTACTTCTTTAATCTCCACGCCGATCTTTCTAAGAATTTCAAAATTTATCCGGGCGTCCCCGGTGAAAACTTCAGGTCGGGTAAGCAGAAATATCTTAACTTCGGCACCTTCGGCAAATAAATGCCGGGCGACCACAAAGCCATCGCCAGCGTTATTTCCTTTTCCACAAAAGAGCCAAATCTTTTTATTTCCTAACTCCCTCCCAAAATAACCCCTTAATGCCTCTACTACCCCCCGACCGGCATTCTCCATTAAAATCAGGGAGGGAATGGAAAATTCCTCTTCCGCTCGCCGGTCAATTTCTCGCATCTCGGAATGACTAACTACTCGGCGCATGCGAAATTATAAAATAGGGCAAAGAAAAGTCAACCAGAGAAAATAGCCTCCTTTGGAACCCATCTTAGATAAAATTTTCTCTATAACTTATCACTCGGGGTAAGAAGGTGGAAATTACCAATCCGAACCCTTTCCATTCCATACTCCTTAGCAATTTCTAAGGCACCCTCCACAAAAACGCGGGGGGTTATCGGTAAATCCGAGAGATAAAAATGGGGAGCAAAGACTAATAAGGTCCAGGGGATTTTCTTACCGATGCCACTTAAAAATCTCGCCATCTCCCTCAACTCCTTTTCATCAATATAACCAGGAACTAAAAGGGTTGAGACAACTAAAGGCGGCGGGACTTCACGCTGGGAGAAAAAAGAGGCGCAAAATTCAATGTTACTTATGGTATTTTTATTCTCCACCCCGCAAAGGGCGAAAGAAACCTTCCGGGAGAAAGCCTTCAGATCAATCTTTAAGTTCCCTCCGGAGATGAGGGACAGTTCCATCATCCTTTTGATATATCCCCGACTCGCCGAGCCATTCGTCTCCCAACAGATACGAAATATCCTTTTCACTTTCGTGAGGATTCTCTCGGACAAGTTGAGGGAATAGAGGATGTTGGGCGTTGGGTCACCACCAAAATAGCAGATGCAAGATGTCGTCTCGTCAATCACCCCGAGAAGTCTTTCCACCGAATAGAAATGAGAAGTTGGCTCCTTAAAATGCCAATTCTGGCAGAATAAGCAGTTGAAGGAGCAGTGGCGGAAGAAGACCGCTAAATTCTTATAACCATACTCTGGACCATCTTTATAGGCATATTTCGGAAAGCCGGCCCCGCTTCCTCCAGGACAGACCCAATCCGCCACGCAGTTTGTCGGTAGGGGGTCAAAATAAAAATCTAAAAAACCTTGCTCCTTATACCTTTCCAACTTCCCCCCAATATTAGTAACGAGACCGCAATAGCCCCTCTCCCCGGTTCCAATTTGGCAATTGTTAACACATTGACCGCACCTAATCCCTTCTTCACTCTTGGGAACAGTAGGCGGTAGACCATATTTTCCTCTTGTCCGAGCGTGAATTTTCTGAAAAACCTGGGGTGGGGTCTTTTCTAAGCAAACTTTACATAGAGAGAGAAAATTAGAGATTTTCGGTGAAGAATCCCCACAATTTTGACACCTTCCCATCTATTCCCCCTTCCTAAAGACCAATATCTTCCGGGTGAGACGCAGCCAGGGGAGGTGAAAAGTATAGAAATTCTCTAATCTTAAACCAAACTTCTTAATCACTCTTTCTCCCTCCTTCAACTCCTTTTCCCAACCGCTCCCTTTATAAAAAATTATTTGGGAATTATCCTTTAAGAGATGAGCAAAGGATGGGATAACTTCCCTCACCTTCCCCAGAAGGCGGATAGTAAAAATATGAAAACCTTCCCCTTTATATTCCTCAACTCTTCTATTAATAACTTCAACTTCGTTAAGAGAGAGGTTTCTAAAAACATAAGTCAAAAAGAGCGCTTTCTTCTTCCTCGCTTCAAAAAAGAAAACCTTTAAGTCGGGTCGGACAATCTTAATTGGAATCCCAGGGAAGCCGGCGCCGGAACCGATGTCCGCCAAGGTCGCCCCCTTTGGGATTAGACCAACTGGCAGAAGGGAGTCTAAGAAATGGTAGGCGAGGAGACGATTTCGGTCATTTTTTGAGTAGAGGTTAATCCTCTCCCCCCATTCTAAGAGGAGTTGATGATAAATCCTAAACTTTTCTAAGGCGGAATCAGAGATTGTAAGGTTTAATTTTTGCCCCAGTCTCCGAAAAATTTCAAAGGTTATATCCTTAAATTGTCTCACTCGTCTATTTTAACCGAAATAAATTTGAGTTTCTAAAAGCTTGTGATATTCACTCCAGAGGTCGCCTTCAACGCCCTTCTCTTTTAATTCTCGCACCATTGCCATTTTGGCATCTAAGTTATCAAGGTGGTAAAGAAAGACCGCCTCGGGGATTTTGGGTCCAACTGGGGAACCGTGTTCCAATTCCCCGTGCGAGGCGAGAATAAGGTGGAGAACCTTATTCGCCAAATCGGAGGGAAAGCCTTCAATTTTCTCTATCTTTTCTTTCACCATCGTATAACCTAAAACGATATGCCCAATCAATCTTCCCTTTGTTGAAAAATCAATATTAATGTCATATTCATATTCTTCAATCTTACCGACATCATGGAGAATGGCCCCGGTCAGCAAAAGCGAGTAATCAAATTGATCTGGATAGACCCCCTTCGCTGCCTGAACCAATTTTCCTAAATAGACGGTATGTTCCAAAAGTCCGCCGAGATAGGCTTGATGCGCCTTTGCGGCGGCGGGCGACCTTTTGAACCTTTCCCGAAAGGTGAGGTCGGAGAGGAAAGAGTTCAATAAACGAACCAAGAAGGGATTGGAGACTTGAGCACAAAATCCCTGAACTTGCGCCAACATCTCTTCCGGGTCGTATCTGCTCATTAAAACGAAATCTTCTTTCCTCACTAACGCCGGCGCAATCTCCTTAATCTCTTTAATCAAAATTTCTTTCCGCCCTTGGTATTCAGCCACGGTTCCGACCACTTGGGCAAAAACCCTCTCTTTGATACCGATGTATTTCTCTATATTTTCAAAAGCCTTCCCCCGAATCCGTCCCGTCTTGTCCTGGAGGTCAAAAAATAAGTATTCGACATGCTTCTTCCCATAATATCGCCCGGTAACAAAAAAAATATCTTTAACCTCTTCACCAATTTTAAGGTCTTGGACGAATTTAGTCTTGGTCATCAATTAGCGGGAAAAGTTGAGGGAGAAGAAATGGGCGTTTCCTAAGTGGGGAAACGGACAGAAGGAATAATCTAACCGCAAAGGCAGTCTCTGTAAGGAAAGACCAAAGGCAAAATTCGCCAAAATATCGCTCCCGGAAAGTTTCAAGTCGTCTTTCAAAGAAGAGTAACTGCCGCGGAGAAAGAGCAAGCCCATTAAATTTGCCTCCGCCCCAAAGTTGAACTCAACCGGGTCCGAGGCGAATTTCTCTAAACCAAAGGATATTTCCAAATTATCAAATACCAGATAGCCGGCATCAAACCGAAATGTCAAGGGGAGTTTGTCTTTCTCTCCATAAAATGGGGTAAAACTAAACCCAAAATTCTTCAAAAGGAGACCGATGTTGGCTCGGGAAAAGGAAACAAGCCCGCCGAGGTCAAAACCAATCCCAAAAGAACGGAAGGTATCGCAATTGGCATAAATGAGTTTCAAATTCCCCCCGGTCGCTAACATCGCAATTCTTTTTGAACCGGAGAGGGTGAGAAAGAGAGAAGAGAACGAGAAATAACCGGTACTCTCGCCCGCCTCCGTCATTCTTTTTATGCTGCCACTCGTAAAATAAGATAAATTACCGCCGTAACCAAAAAGACCGCCTTTAAGATAAGAGAGAGAGCCGTATTGAATACCCGCCAGATAAGAGGAGTAATTTAAGTTGAAGAGGTCCGCCCGAGTGAGGGTCAAACCCGCTGGGTTGGAAACAAAAGAAGGGAAGAAGAAAGAAGGTAAAGAAGTGTAGGCTAGAGCCGCTTCCCGGGCGTTATGAGGTAAAGCCGACCATTCAAAACCGGCCGTGTTAAAGAGATAAAAGATTAAAAGGAGCATAAAATAGAATAAAAGATTTTTGGCGAATGTCAACCACGATCAGAAAAAGAGAGAAATGAACCGCACCCTCACCTCTCCCCCTCTTTAATTATCTCCCAACCCGATAAGTCCAAGTCTTTTTCTTTCACGTTTCCCACAATTACCAAAAGGAGATTTTCGGAATTGAGGTATCTTTTGGCCATCTCGTTTATCTTCTCTAAACTCAGCGCCTCTATCCTCTCCGGGAATCTTTGGAGGTAATCATCCCCCAATCCGTAGAACTGGATGTGGGCAATCAAACTGGCTTTCTCGCCATAGGAATCAAAAGTTAAGGGAAAATTTCCAGTATAGAACCTCTTTGCCCGCCTCATTTCTTCCTCAGTCGCTCCCTCCTCCTTCATCTTCTTAATCTCATTTCGTAAGATGTCAATCGCCAACTGGGTATTTTTTATTTCGGTCTGCATCTCGCAAAGGAAGGCACCAGCAAAGAGCCGACGGTCAAAGTAAGAGCCAACATCATAAGCGAGTCCCCTCTTCTCCCGAATCTCTTTCCCCAAACGGGAAGTTAAGGCACCACCACCAAAGATAAAATTCATCACCCTTCCGGGTAAGACATCTTCCTCTGTCTCCCTCATCCCCAAAGAACCAAGCATCAGGTAGGCTTGGCTCACATCCTCTCTACCAATCACCTTCACCTTTCGTCCCTTTAACTCCAAGGGCGGAGGAAATTGAAATTCGGGGATCTTTCTCTTCAAAACCTTACCAAAAAGATTTTTTATCTTCTCCACCAACTCTTCCCTTTGGAAATCGCCGACGACAACGAAAAAGATATTGTTCGGGGCATAATACCGATTGTAAAAGTCAATCACATCTTCCCTTCTCAATTTCTCCACACTCTCTACCCTCCCAACCGGGAGGTGCTCATAAGGGGTGCGAGAAAAGAGAAGGTTATAAAACTCTCGGACCAAAAGGTAATCCGGATTGCTCTCATCCCGCCAAATCCCAGAGATAATCTCGGATTTCAACTTCATTATCTCCGAATCGGGAAAAACCGGATTGAATAAGAGATCGGAAACGATATCCAAAACTAAATCTAAGTCTTTACTGAGGGCAGAAGCCGAAATTTGGGCGTAATCGTAATTAACACCCTCACTCATTCTAATCCCCACCGCTTCCGTCTCTTCATAAATCTGGAGCGGGGAGCGCCGCTTTGTCCCCCGGAAGAGCGATTTAACCGTCAAGTTGGCTAGACCATCTTTCCCGTTCGGGTCAAAAACACTTCCCGCCTTGATTATCACCCGCATCTCAACGATTGGTAGTTTATGGTCCTCATAAGAGAAAATAAAAAGACCATTCTCCAAGGAATCTCTCTGAATGGGAAAGGCGGTCGCAAAGAAAAAGAGAAGGGAAAATCCCATTAAATAACCCTTATCTTTAATCACCTCGCCTCCCCCGCTGGTAATAGGGTGACCACGGTTCGGTTGTCTTCATAAAAATACTTTCTCAGGACTTGTTTAATATCCTCTTCCTTCACCTCGGCAATCCTTTTCGGATAGTTCGCAAAGAAGGTGTAATCATTGATGAGAATCTCCCACTTCGCCAAAGAAAAACCCAAAGACCGAATTCTATCCTGCTGGAAGAAGAAATCCGCCAAGACCTGGTTCTTGATCTTCGCTAACTCCTTAGCCGGAATCGTCTCACTTCTCAATCGCTCAATCTCCTCATAAATCGCCCTTTCCGCATCAACAATTTTTGTGGTATCTCGCACCACGGCCAAGAAGTAAAAGAGACCGGGGTCTTTCTCAATATCCGAACCGCCAAAGATGTCGGTAACCAATTTTTCCTCATAGACCAATCTCTTATAAAGCCGAGAACTCTTCCCCCGGAAAAGAATCCCTTCCAAGACCTCCAAAGGAAAGAAATCTTCGCTCTGGATATCACAGGTGCGGTAGCCAACCATCAGAAAGGGGGTCTTCACTCCCTTTTTTATCTTTACCCGCCTCTCCCCCCTTTGGGGTGGCTCCCAGAAACTCTTCTCTTCGACATCTCTCCCTTTAATCTTCCCAAAATACTTCTCCACCTTTTTTATTGCCCCTTTCGGGTCAACCCTTCCCACTAAAACCAATACCGCCCTTTTCGGTTGATAGTTTTCTTTGTACCACCGCCGCAAATCACTAATCCGAATCTTTGCTAAGTCATCCATCCACCCAATTACCGGATTCCGGTAAGGGTGAGAGAGAAAGGCCGTAGCGTAAAATGTCTCCCAAAGACTACCATAAGGCGAATTCTCACCCAATCGCCTCTCCTCCATAACTACCTTCCGCTCGCTCTCAAATTCAGAAGAATCCAAAATGAGGTTTACCATCCGGTCCGCCTCCAATTTCAAAGCCAATTCATAGCGGTCATAAGCCAAATCTGACCAATAGGCGGTATAATTATCCGAAGTGAAGGCATTCTCATTCCCACCATTCTCCAAAATCAACTTGGCATACAAATCCCCCGGATAATTCTTGCTTCCCTTAAATGCCATATGCTCTAAGAGATGAGAAATTCCCGTCAAACCGGAAGGCTCATAATAACTACCCACTTTATACCAAACTTGCGTTGAGACCATTGGCGAAAGGGTGTCAACATAAATTAAGACCCGAAGACCATTTTTTAAGGTGAAATAATGGACCGGCAGGGAAAGGTCTTCCGCCAGAAAAGTGAGAAGATAGAAAAATAAAAACATTCGGGATTATAATGAAATTAAGAAAATTTTCAAGTCCCCTTATCTTTGGTCAAAACCTTTTTCGCAAATAAGATACAAAGGAATGTCTTTAAGTTTGTTAAAAAAGCCAAGATGAGCAGGGTCAGAAACAATCTATTGGTTATCCCGCCAAGCATTACGATAAAGAGACGAAAGTCTCGGGTTATTGGGAAATAAGAGAGCCATCCCTCTTTCTCCTTTGGATATTCTTTCCCTTTGACGACGAAGAAACGGTCTCGGGTCAATTGGGACATAAAAGAGCCGATGAGGGCAAAAAAGGCGATGAGGAAGACCAACGGGTTATGAGTGGAAAGATAGAGAGAAGATGTGATACCGAGGAGGATGAAACTATCGCCGTAGCGGTCTAAAATTGGGTCAAAGAAGGCACCAAAGGGAGACCTCTGGAACTTAATTCGGGCAACTTCTCCATCCACCCCATCCATTATGGAAGAGAATTGCGCCAAAATCCCACCCAAGAGCGGAGATAAAAAGAAGGCCGCACCGGCGAGAAGAGAGAGGAAGAAAGAGAAGACGGAGATAAGGTTGGGATGGACCGGGAAAGAGGCGATTAACCTCGTAATATGCCTTGAGACCCGACGGTTAAAGAAGCGGGAGATTGGACCATCGCTTCCCTTTCCCTGATTATCCAAAATAATCCTCTCCGCCCTTTTCTTCGCCTCCTTCGTATTGACATTGATGAGATAGCCATCCCTTGGAGTGAAAGCCAACAAAGGAGTCCGGGAAGCGAAGTCCTTAATGATTGAGGAGAGAGTAATCTCCTTTTCTTCTCTCTCCTTCTCATTGATGGGCGAGAAGAGGTCGGGTGAGAAGACCTTCTCATTCAAAAGGAAGATACCAGCGTCAATTCCATCAAACTCTTTAAGCTCCTTACCCACATCCTTAACTAACCCATCTTCGATCTTAACCTTAGTTTCCGATGCTAAATTGGTGAGATGGCGCCAATCTTTCAAAACGACCATTCTCGGTCCTCTTTTGCCTTGAGCCAGAAAATCTTTCAGTAATTCTGGGGAAAAGATATGGTCAGACATTAGAAGGAGAAATTCCCCAGCTAAAAAATCTTTTGCCGCCAAAAGGGAGGTCCCATTTTCCCTTTCCCAATTTTCATTTTTGATGAAATTAATCTTCAAATTGGGGAATGACTTTAAACTCCGTGTGAGATAATCCCTTATCTCTTCCCCTCGGTAACCGAGGACAACGAGAAACTCCTCAATCCCGCACTCCTTAGCGGAAAGAATAACCCTCTCAATTAAGGATAATCCCAAAACCAAAGTGAGCGGTTTGGGAAGAGAGCCATTCATCCGCCGGCCCTCGCCGGCCGCCAAGATAACCGCTTTCATCTTTTCTTCCCGAGGCAAAGATGCCTCTTTCGTCTGCTTCCGGGGTTAGTTGACGGGTTAGGCCGAAAGAGTAGCCTCAGAGGAGAAATCTCCTCTGTTCACCCCAAAACACTACATCCCCCGTCCCGTCGCCTCCCTCCAAAACCAACCTGAGGCGCCGAGTTCAGCTTCTCAACAAAAAATAATACTCAAAATTGAAAGAATGTCAAGCCCCACTCAGTGGCTAATTATATAGGTCTTTCTTTTCTTCCAACAAGTTTCTTTTACTTGCCAATCATAGGTATGATACTAAGCTTCCGCAAATACTGGACATATGTGTCCACATCTTTAACAACCGAATTTTCCATTAAATCTTTGATTTTAGAGAACTTATCAACCTTTTTCTAATTTTTACCTCCTTACCCCCTCTACGGCTTACCTAATGCCTTGCCAAACCCGTTAATAAGCCATTTATTACCTCCCTCTCTCTTTGCCTCTTCTCGTCTCTTTCTTAAAGACCTCTTCCCTGACTTGTCCCTTGCCTTAGAAATTCGCTCCTTAACGCCTTACTCTTTACCCTGCCAAATGGCTAAACCAGTCCTTCCTCAAATTAGAAAACCGACCGCTTGACAGCAAGACACGATTTGATAAGATACTGGTGCGGAACCGCTGGTATCGCGACCTTACCATCTCACTCCTAATGCTCTATCTCTTTCTTCTTTCTATTGAAACCTTGGGGTGTGGGTTGAAATTAGTTGGTCAAGGTGTTATTGAGAAGTTGATCCAAACGACGAATAACCCCTTCTCCGGACTTTTCGTTGGTATCCTGGTGACATCAATCGTGCAGAGTTCTTCGGCGGTCACTTCAATTGTTGTTGGCTTGGTGGGTTGTGCTCTCCTCCCTTTGAGCCACGCCATACCAATTATCATGGGAGCGAATATCGGGACAACGGTGACCAATACCTTGGTCTCTTTCGCCTTCCTCTCCTCTCGCTTGCGACTTCCCCAAATCTATGCTTGCGCCACCGTCCACGACTTCTTTAATCTTTTAAGTGTCACTCTCTTTTTCCCTTTAGAGTTATTGTTCCATCCCATTGAGCGAACATCTGGTCTACTGGCTCATATCTTTAAAAGTATCGGTGGAATCCATCTGACCAGCCCCTTGAAGGTAATCCTAGGCCCAGGCGCAAAACTCTTAATTTCTCTCCTTCACCCCTTCCCCTTACTTCTCCTCATCTTCTCTCTCTTCCTCCTCTTTGCCTCGTTAAAATTTTTAGCGGATCATACAAGGAGGTTGATTTCGGGACCAATAGAGGTCTTTTTGGACCGCTATCTCTTCCGTTCGCCTCTCCAAGCCTTCCTCTTGGGTCTATTCTTTACCGCCTTTATCCAATCAAGTTCGGTCACGACTTCTCTGGTCATCCCTTTGGTGGCGGCTGGCTTATTAGAATTAAAGATAATCTATCCCTATACCTTAGGGGCGAATCTCGGCACGACCGTTACCGCCATCTTGGCTTCCTTAGTGACCGGCTCGCTCTTCGCTCTCCAATCCGCCTTCGCCCACCTTCTCTTCAACCTCCTGGGTATTTTGGTCTGGTATCCGCTCCGGATTTTACCCATAACCTTAGCCACGAAATTGGGAAATTGGGTGAGTAAGAATCGAGTCTGGGCGGTTATCTATCTTTTCGGGACATTCTTTCTTATCCCAATTTTACTAATCTCTTTATTTAGGAGGTGATATGTTTACTGATTTCTTGAAGTTTTGGAAAAGGACCTCTCTCTTAAAGGAAGCGAGCGAGGAGTTAATAATGATGTTGGAGAAGGCGCGGCACATGTTTGAATTCGCAATGCGGGTGATGTTGGAAGAAGAACAGGAGAAAGAGGATATCTACCGCTTAGACCGCGAGTTGAATATCCTCCAAATCTCCATCCGGCGGAAAATCTTAGAGCACTTGGCGATCAATCCCAATCAGGATATCACCCACTCTCTCGTTCTCTCCATCATCGTCTACGACATTGAGCGAATCGGCGATTACTCCAAGAATACGATTGAATTAGCCCATCTCTATCCCGAAAGGTTAAAGGGAGGGTATTTTGACCGGATAAGGGAGATTGAGATTAAGGTGACCGAACTCTTTCCGAAGACGCTTGAGTGCCTTAAAGCGGGGAATGCGGAATTGGGGAAATCGCTTATGGAAGAACACGCCAAACTCGCCCCCCAATGTGAGAAGATTGTGGAGGATGTGATTAGGGATGAGACCCTGAAAGCCAAAGATGGGGTCGTCATCTGTCTCTTAGCCCGTTATCTAAAAAGGGTGAGCGCCCACTTAAAGAATGTCGCCTCTTCCGTCGTCAACCCCTTCCACCGACTAACCTATCGCCCGGAATAGAAGAGGTCCTTAGCCAGAAAATCTGTATTCTTCTATCTTCTCGTAGATTGGTCCGTTTGGGGTGAGGGTACTTTTGAATAGGGCGATTGAATTAACGAAAATCTCTCCACTCTCGTAGTCCCTCTGGAATAGGTCAAGGTCTTTCACAAAGCCCTTTGCCCTCCCCAAGGTAAGATGGGGATGAAACTTCCTCGCTTCGGGTTCAAAGCCAATCTCTGCTAACCCTTTCACCAAACGCCCCTGCAACTCTTCCACCTCCTTCCTTCCCTCAATCACTCCAATCCAAAAGACCCTTGGATTTTTCACCGAAGGGAAGGCACCAAAACCGCCCAATCTAATTGAAAATCCCTTTACCCCTTGAACCGCCTCTTTCAATTTTCTTCTCGTCGCCTCTAAAAAACCTTCAAAGACCTCTCCCAAAAAGATGAGGGTGATGTGAAGATTTTCCGGTGCCACCCAACGGCAGGGATAATCCTTCGTCTTGTATCCCTCCAAAATCTGGGCAATTTCCTCTCTTATCTCGCTTGGTATCTCAATCGCCACAAAACTCCGAATCACATTTAGAGACACCCTTCCAGATATCGGCGGGTAATATCCAACGCCCTCTGGACCGCCATCTCTTTTATCGCCCTTCTATCTCCGGAGAGGTGAAACTCCTTAAAAAAGGCTTTATTGGCGGTCGCCAAGCCGATCCAGACCAAACCGACCGGTTTCTTCGGCGTTCCCCCGGCTGGTCCGGCGATACCCGTTATGGAAATTCCGATTCCGGCTCCGAATCGTTCCCTCACCCCGTTTGCCATCTCCAAGGCAACCTCCTTACTTACTGCCCCAAATCTCTTCAATGTCTCCTCTTTTACCCCCAAAGTCATCTTCTTTATCTCATTGGTGTAGGCAACTACCCCGCCCAAGAAATAGTTGGAACTCCCCGGGACATTCGTGAGCCTATCACTCAAAAGCCCACCGGTGCAAGATTCGGCCACCGCTAAGGTCAATCCTCGGCGGAGAACGAGTTCGCCAACCTTCTCTTCTAAGCTAACTCCTCCCATCCCATAGACATAAGGTGTGAGGCGGTTTATAACCTCTCTCTTCATCTCCTCCAAGAAATCTTTCCCCTTATCCGTCGTCAAGTGGAGATCCACCCCCAAGATTGAAGGGAAGTAGCGGACAGAACAATTCCTAAACAACCTCCTCTTCATCTGAGCGAGCCTTTCCATAATCTCCGCCTCGGTGAGGCCGGTAGTTCGGATTTGGCAAGAGTAATTCGGCGCCAGAGAAAAACTCGTCTCTAAAAAGGGCAAGACGCCGGTCTCAAAGATCTTTTCCGTCTCGGTGAAGACCCCAGGCAAAAGGATGAGATATTTCTCCCCCTCTTTAAAAACTATCCCCGGACAGAGACCCACCGGATTTTCCAGAAGAAGCGCGCCTTGGGGATAGAGAGCCTGTTTTGTCGCCTCCTCCGGAACAGGAACATTCAATCGGGCGTAGTAATCCTCAATCTTTTTTAAGGTCGCCTCATCCAAAAGGAGAGGACGGTTAAAGAGGTGACTGACCGCTTCCCTGGTCAAGTCATCCGGGGTAGCACCCAGACCACCAATGGTGAAGAGAACCGGCGAAAGGAGAAGAAACTCTTTAATCAATTTCTCTATCTCATCTTGCCGGTCACCAATAAAAGAGATTCGGGAGATAGTTATCCCCATCTCGGTAAGACGGGTAATTAGATATAGAAAATTGAAATCGGTAGTCTTACCTTCTAATAGTTCATCCCCAATAATAATAAGTGATGCCGAAATCATCTTACTCCCATAAAAATAAGGAATCGGAGAGAAAGATTCGCCAACACCCCGGCAAATAAATCATCAAGCATCACCCCCCACCCACCTTCCAACTTCTGACTCTCTCTTATGAAGGGCAATTTGCCGATGTCAAAAACCCGGAAGAAAACAAAGCCGAAAAGAAGGACCTTCCAGTTAATCGGTGCGATTAAAAGAAATGTTATTAAAATCCCTAAGACCTCATCAATCGTTATCCTTCTGGCATCCTTTCCCCAAATTCTTTCCAAGTCAGCCGCCAGTTTGACACCAAGAAATAAGACGAAGATAGTTAAGAAAAGATAAAATGAAGGATAACGCCAAAAAAATAAAGGGAAAACGAGAGCAAAGAGGGAAGTGACGGTGGCTGGGGCAAAGGGAGAAAGACCGGTTAAAAAAAAGGTCCCAATTAGCGTCTTCACCAATTGCCCCTTCGGCACTTAACGTTGAGGAAACTTCCTCTGCCAATCGTAGACCAGGGCACAGACGACATAGATTGAGGAGTAGGTGCCGATAACGACACCGAAGGTCATAACCTTGGCAAAGTCCTTAATATCCGCCGCGCCAAAGAGAACTAAGATGATTGCCACTAAAATTGTCGTAAAAGCGGTCAAGACCGTCCGGGAAAGGGTCTCGTTAATACTCCGGTTCAAGATCTCTAAGAAACCCTCCCTCCTCTGTTTCTTCAAGTTCTCCCGCACCCGGTCAGAGACGACGATTGAGTCGTTGACCGAATAACCGATGATGGTGAGGAGGGCGGCAAAAATTGGGATATTCACCGGAATTTTAAGGACCGAGACGAAACCAATCGTAATGAGGGCATCGTGAATCAAAGCCAAGACCGCCCCGATACCGAAACGGAAATCAAACCGGAAACTGACATAAATTAGAATCCCAATTATTCCGAGCAATAAGGCAATCAGAGTATTCCTCTGTAATTCCTTTCCAATTCGGGGACCGACCGTCTCCTCCTTCAAGATTTCCGGTTGGCTATTGGGAAATCTCTCCCGCACCGCGCCGATAAGATCAGAAGAGAAAGATGATAACCTCTGATAATCCGCTGGTCCAATTTTTATAATATACTCAAACCCTCCCGCGTACTTTTGCACCACCGCACTCTTCACCCCCATCGTCTGTAGGGTACTTCTCAAATCCTCCGTTTTAACCGTCTCCGAAAAGAGAATATGGAGGATTGTCCCACCGGAAAAGTCAATCCCATAATTTAGGCCTCTAAGCAAGAGAGAGGAGAGGCTAAAAAGTAATAGGATGACCGATAAGAGATAAGTAAACTTCCGACCCTGAATGAAATTGATTCTCGTCTCGGGGATTAACCTTATCATATCGGCAGAGTTTTTAATTCCATCTTGGTCAAAATCCCATCAATGGCAAATTTCGTGACAAAGACCGCCGTGAAAAGGTTGACGAGTAAGCCGAAGATGAGGGTAATAGCAAAACCCTTTATCGGGCCAGTCCCAAAGAGATAGAGGACAAAGGCGGTAAGCACCGTCGTGAGGTTGGCGTCAACGATTGTCACCAAAGCCCGGGAGAAGCCGGCATCAACCGCTGCCTTCACCGTCCTCCCCAATCGCAACTCCTCCCGAATCCGCTCAAAGACCAAGATATTGGCATCAACTCCCATCCCAACCGTTAAGGCCAGGGCCGCTAAACCGGGCAGGGTTAAAGTCGCCCGTAAAGAGGCGAGGAGGGCTAAGGTAAAGGCGATATTTAGGAGGACGGCGAAGTCGGCAACAACTCCGGATAGTTTATAATAGAGCGCCATAAAGAAAATAACTAAAATTGCCGCCCCGATTATTGACCTAATCCCCTTATTTATCGCATCCAAACCCAAACTCGGACCAACCGACCTCTCCTCAACGATTAAGACCGGCGCCGGTAGAGAACCGGACCGGATGACAATCGCCAAATCCCTCGCCTTTTCGGGATTCGCCTCCCCGGTAGTAATCATCGCCTCACCGGACGGAATCCGCTCCTGAATTATCGGCGCACTCCGCACCACATTATCCAAGACAATCGCCAACCGCCGCCCGACATTTCGTCCGGTTACCGAAGCGAAGGTGCGGGTCGCATCTTTATTCAACTTCAAGCTCACAATCCAAGTGTTGTAGAGGCTCACATTATCGCCGTGATAGACATCAACCCGCGCCGAGGCAATCCCTTTTCCCGTCAACTCACTCGTCTTCTTCAGTAGGTAGAGACGCCTTATCCTCCTTCCTTCGTGTTCTTCGGTCGGTCCAAAGAGGAAATGGTATTGCTCCCTTTCTCCCCGGGAGGGTGGATTGATTATCGTATCCGCCTCTTTCAAGAGAGAAGTGAAAACCGGCAAATCCCTCTCATCAACCCCCAAATCCACCCTTCCGACATCAATTATATAGTTGAGGAAACTAATTCCTTTTAAGGTATCGGGAGATGCCTTCTTAAAATATTCATCAACCCTTTTTAGGACTTCATTAATCAGGCGCTCCTCCGCCACCAACTTAAATTCCAATAAGGCGGTCTGTCCAATAATACTCTTCGCTCGTGCCCGGTCAACCCCGGGAAGTTGGACCAAAATCCTATCCTCGCCCATCCTTTGGATGACCGGCTCAAAAACCCCAAATTGGTCAACCCGGTTTTTGATTATCTCTTGGGCACGGTCGCAGGCATCTTTTACCTCACCCCGACTCAACTGCGTCTTGTCAATCTCCAAAACCAGATGCATACCGCCGACTAAATCCAGCCCCAAATGAAGCGCCCTTTTGTAAAGCCTTATCTTCTCCCCTTCTAAGTCAACCAATTCCGATTCAATCCTTGAACTGTCTTCTTTGGTTTTGGCATCCTTTAAGAGGTGGTTGAGATATGCCTCCCTCTTGGGAATGGAAAGGTAGAGTCGGTAAGTGGGGTAAAGGGAGTAAAGGGCGAGGATAATCGCAATGAGAATTAAACCAAGTTTTACCTTTCCGTAGCGCATAAGAGCCTCTTCATCTCAAAGACCGCCTCTTTTAAGCCGACAAAGACCGCTCGGGCGACAATCGCAAAGCCGATGGAAAACCCCTCAATCTCTTTGATGGCGGCAATTGGGGCGATATTCCAATAATTGAGCCCGTGCCCGGCGTGGACCGCCAAACCAATCTCTTTGGCATAAGTAGCAACTTCTCTAATTTTTCTCAGATTCTCTTCCCGCCTTTTCTCGTCCTGCCACCCCTTGGCATAGGCGTCGGTATTTATCTCAATCTTATCCGCTTTGGCTTCCTTTGCCTTCTCAATCTGATTTTTATCACCTTCAATAAAGATACTGGTCTCTATACCACTCCTCCGGAGAGTTGCAATCACCCTCTTTATTCTTTGGAAGTTCTTTATCACATCCAAGCCGCCTTCGGTCGTCAACTCTTCTGGTCTTTCCGGCACTAAGGTGACAACATCCGGCCTAAACTTCAAGGCAATCCTTACCATCTCCTCGGTTGAGGCCATCTCTAAGTTTAACTCCGTCTTTATCGTCTCCCGTAAAAGCCACAAGTCCCGTTCTTTAATGTGTCTTTTGTCCTGGCGCAAATGGATAGTTATCCCATCCGCGCCACCCAACTCGGCTAAAGAAGCCGCTTGCACCGGATCCGGAAACGGTTCCTTTCTCGCTTCCCTGAGGGTAGCGATGTGGTCAAGATTAACCGACAATCTCTTCATTAGATTTCCATAATAAAAAGATTTTTCAGAATGTCAAGTCCGCGGTTTTCATCAAAGTCTCCTTTCTATCTCTTTATGACCAACTTCCTCTTCTCTTCCCCAACCTTCAAAAAATATACCCCTTCTCTTATTTCGGCAAGGGAGACTTTCAACCCTTTGACTCCTAAACCCCCAAACTCATTAACCGAAACTAACTTTCCAGAGGCATTGTAGATTTCCACCTCTCTAACACCTTTTGGTAAAGAGAGATTGAAATAGGAACTTGCGGGATTGGGATAGACCTTCAAGGTATTCCCTTCTGCTCTCGGTCGCTTGGCAATCCCTGGGGGTTCGGGAAGACCGCGGGTGAAATAGATGTCGGTATATTGCCACCCATTTCTCCGATCCATCCAGGCGCAGTAGATGACCTCCCCTGAATCTACCGCCAAGTGAGGGATGGTGGTTGGTGCGGGTTGGTTTACTTGAAAGATGGAAGAAAAGGTTGTGCCGCCGTCAGTTGAGAAACGGAAGTAGGTATTTTCAATATTGTTTATATATTGTGACCAGGTGAAGAAGAGTCGGTTAGGTTCCCGGAGCGAGATTTGTGGCCAATCCGATGGATAAGGACCCAAACTATCCACCCTAATATGACCGAAGAAACTCTGACCACCATCTTGGCTTTTTGAGAGGTAGATTTGATGCTGACCGCTGCTCCGGTCCTTATAGAGAACATAGATACTCATACCGGTAGAATCAACCGTAATGGAAGGAAAGGTGGCGCTATAATTTCCGGTTGAAGAATCAACGAGAATACTGGGGAGGAAGGAGTTTCCGCCATCGGTGCTTTTGGAATAGTAGACGTGATAGTTGTAAGGGGAGTAGCGGTCGTCCCGCCAGACGATGTGAATATTTCCACGCCCGTCAACCGCGAGGCTTGAATAGGAGGCGTGTAATTCAGGAATTGAAGGACTCACCCGAAGTGGCGGTGTAAAGGTCCGACCACCATCACTACTCTTTGAGAAATAGATAAAACTCCCTCTCCGAGCGGTGTCCTGCCAATCGGTCCAGGTTAAGTAGACGAAACCAAGCCGGTCGCAGGTGAGTGAAGGCAATTGAGGAAAGACCGCCTCCTCCCTTGTGACCCTTACCTTTTGAAAGAAACTCGCTCCCCCATCGGTTGACTTACAAACGAAGAGGTGGGATTGGTTAACGGACCTCTCATTAAAGGCGCAATAGATTCTCCCTTCTTGGTCTAAGGCGAGAGCTGGGAAGTTGGCATCAGAACTTAAGTCACCGCTATCCACCCTCACTGGTGGTAAGAAGTTTATCCCACCGTCGGTGCTGCGGGAAAGATAGATATGATACGCCTCGGAACCGGTCTCTTGGTTTCCCTGCCACAAAATAAAGACCGTCCCGCCAAAGACCGCGACCGAACGCCCATTTGGATAACCGGGATAATGGATATATATTCCGACCGAGTCCTGATTCACCCGCATATCGGGAAGAAGCCGATACTGGGCAGAAACCGGAAGAGCTAAAAGAGAAAAAAAGAAAAATGGAAAGTAGACTTTCCTATCCATAATTACCTCCTACTCATAGTTACCAAAGATTTTTATATTAAGCACATACTTACCTGTATTCATCTGAGGGTATATTAAAGAGGCTTCATAATCAACCGAATCCTTCTGGTTTAGCCGTGTGTTTGCCTTGATGATACAACTGCTATAGGGGACCGTCGCCCCTTCTTCAAAAATATAAATTTCTATCCGGTCAAGAATCTCAGCGAAGGTTATACCATCTGGGGGGAAGGTTAGAGATATCTTAACCCGAACATAATTGGTGGTAGCCATTGCCTCATTTACACCAGAACCGTGCATCTTTGCCGCTTTATCGGTTTGCACATTTATATTCGCCCAGCTTTCCGCCATACCTGGCCTTGTGTCTATTGTGGTGAAATAATTAACTTGTTCAATTTGTGCCATAGGCACATCCATTTTACATAAAAACCCTTCTTTCTCTTTTTCCAGATTTGGCTTCTCAAAAGAGACCCCATAGTTTATTATAACCATAATTTTGCAAAAGTAAATAAAATTTGTTTGGCTATAACGATCCTGAACGCTATAGAAGATCTAGTATAGATACTAAGGTTTTAAATCTTTTAAAGTTGCGTCAAAAAGAAATTTTGGCAAAAATAAAGGCAGTATGGGATTTCAACCTGAAATCATTAAATTTCACCCTCAAGAAAGAAAACTCCCCAGAATTCACCCGTGCCACCCTCAAGGGACGAAAGGAGACTGGTTTTGGAGAGAGAAGGTTGCGATTTTATCTTCACCGGCGGTATGGTCTCTTACTCCCTGAGAGCATAATCGGAAGGGTTTTGAAGAGAAATGAGTTGGTTAGGGTAAAGAGGAGGGTAGCTAGGGAGTCTCGGAAGAAATACAACTGGGCGGTCCTTTTTGGATTTGATGAGTTGAAAGGGGATACTAATAAAAGGACACTCCCTCTGGAAGTATATGAGTATGTGAAGAAGTCTCCCTTTATTCCCCGCTACCAGTGGACAATGATTGATGTGGCGACCCGGATTCGTTTCTTAGCCTGGTCTTATTCAAGAGACTGGTGTTGTGGGCAGGTCTTTGGCAAGGTAGTTGTCTGGTGGTTGAGGTTGTTTGGCTTTTGGAAGAAGATAACCCTTTGGACAGACGGCGGGACAGAGTTTGATGCTGGGCAGTTAGGTGGTTTTGAGAGGTCGCATCAGACGGATGACTATGAGTTTTACATCCCTTATCTGATGGAGGTAAAGAGTGAGAGAGATTTCCTGAAATTAGGGGGTTGGTGGATTAAGGTATATAATCTTTACCGACCTCATATGGGTATTCAAAATATGACGCCTTATCAGAAACTCCTCTCTTTTGGCAAAGCCATTCCTAAGGAATTTTGTTGTTTCCCCCTTTTTAATCTTAGACTATCTAACCACCAAAGAAGAGATTTTAGAACCTTCTAAAAACCGTTCAGGATCATTTTGACTACAACCAATTTTTAACACTCTTGAAAAGGCCAAACCTTGACATTCGTTTAAAATATTTTATAATGTTTTAATGAAGATTAATGTTTTATGAAGAGAAAACTCGCACTTTCGTTGCTTATCGTTACTAGTGCCTTTGGATACTTTGGGTATCCTGGGGCGGTCTTTTTGATGATTTGGCCAGCGGCTCGTCCTACCTCCTTAGGTGGCGCCTTTGTGGCGATTGCCGATGATGCCTCCGCCACTTATTACAACCCAAGTGGTCTCTCCTTCCAAAACTCCTTCAATGCCACTTTAATGCATTGCAACTGGTTACCTGGTTTATACCCGGGGATGTATTATGAGTTTTTAGCCATCACCCACTCCTTGCCGAGGGGGACAATCGGTGGCAACATCATCTACTTAAATACCGGAAAGACCGAAGTGATAAATAGCCGAGGGGAATATTTAGGTGAATACACCACCTTTGATTTGGCCTTCACCCTTTCCTATGGCTACCGACTCCTACCACAACTTGGTGCCGGTATCGCTTGGAAATTCATCTACTCCTTCTTAGTCCCGGAATGGGTCTGGTCCGCAATGCCGGAGTTAGGGATAACCTCCGGTGGCACCGGCATAACATGGGCTACGGATTTCGGCATCCTCTATAAACCTCTGCGCTGGCTTAATGTCGGAACCTCCTTAACCAACCTTGGTCCTAATATCTCCTATACCGCCTCGGGCGAATCTGACCCACTCCCCCGGATGCTCCGCTTGGGAGTGAATTTCTTGCCAATAAATAACAAGTATGTCAAGCTCTCTATTCCGATGGAGATGGATATCGGTCTCACTGGTTTCCATTGGGATTCTTTGGGCTATGAGTTTAAGGACGCCTGGAAGAGCCTCGGGATTGAAATCTCCTATGCCAATATGGTTCACGCCCGAATTGGTTATTTTGAAGATGTCCACGGCTGGCGGGGTGGAGTGGAAACCGCAAAGGAAGGCGAAGAAGATAGGGAAGTCCGTTCCATCCTTGACTGGCTCTTCGGCGAAAAATCCGGAATAAAGAGGTTAGGTCTCTGTTACGGGTTCGGTTTTGGAGTGAAGAACTTCTCCTTTGATTTGGGATTTGACTACCTCATCTACTCCTTTCCCACCTCCAACTGGAAGATTTCTCTCTCTTATCAGAGGTGAAAGAAACCGATTTTCGTGGCTCGTGGTTCGTTTCTCTTAGTTTAAGCCTCACGAGTCACGGTTAACGCCAGACGCTGTCTATGCCCGGAATTGTGGTCATTGGTTGCCAGTGGGGAGATGAGGGGAAAGGCAAGATTATTGACTTCCTCGCCCAGTCCGCCGACATTGTCGCCCGTTTCAACGGCGGACCAAATGCCGGTCATACGGTATTCTACCAAGAGAAACAACTTGTCTTTCACCAAGTCCCATCGGGGATATTAAACCAGAAGACTATTGGTATCATTGGGAGTGGCTGTCTTTTGGACCTAAAGATATTAAAGGAGGAGTTAAACTCAATCCAAGCCTTAGGAATTGAGATTAAAGACCGTCTCTTCATTGACCCAAAGGTCCATCTCATCTTTCCTTATCACCAGGCAATTGACCGGATGCGAGAGGCAAAGAGGGCAAAGATTGGAACAACCGGTCGGGGAATCGGTCCGGCCTATGAGGATAAATATGCGCGAGTCGGCATTCGGGTTGGTGAGTTAAGAGATTGGAATCGTTTCGTTGACCACTTGAAGAAGAACATCGCCTTCAAAAACTTCTACCTGATGGAGATTTACGACGCCCTCCCCCTCTCCGAAAGAGAGATGATTGAGGAACTAAAGATTGATCTCCCCCGCCTCCTCCCTCTTATCACCGATACCCACAAATTGCTCACCGACTGTCTGAAACGAGACGGTAAGGTAATATTTGAGGGAGCCCAGGGCACACTCTTAGACATTGACCACGGAACCTACCCCTATGTCACCTCTTCTTCACCCACCGCCGGTGGTGTCTGTGCCAACTTAGGAATTAGTCCCAAGGCAATTAAGGAAATCATCGGGGTGGCAAAGGCTTATACCACCCGGGTGGGTGAGGGACCGTTTCCGAGCGAGATTAAAGAAAAGCTGGGTGAGAGTCTAAGAGAAAAAGGAAGAGAGTTTGGCGCCACCACCGGTCGACCCCGGCGCACCGGTTGGCTTGACTTAGGGATAATTAGGTATGCCAAAAAGATAAACGGCTTTGACAAATTGGCGATAACGAAATTGGATGTCTTGGATGACTTGCCGGAAATTTTGGTGGCGGATGGCTATGAAACCGAAGAAGGGGAGATAAGTGAATTTATCCCCGAGTTCGCCGGGAGGTTGAAACCAAAATATGTCAAATTTCCCGGCTGGCAGAAGAGCATCGCTGGGACAAAAAGATTTGAAGAACTACCCGAATTCGCCCGGCGCTACTTAGAGTTTATTGAAGAAAGGACGGAGTGCGAGATCGTAATTATCTCAATTGGCGAAAGACGGACCGACACCTTGGTTAAGAAAGGCTTCTTTTTATTTTAATCCTATCCCGAATACCGACCACACCGGTCCCCATAGATATCAATCAATTCCTCTCCCCGCCAAGTCTCCACTACTTCACACTGATTCGGACAACCGTCACACTCAAAGGCCTTTGTCTTAAACTCCATATCGGTAATCTTAAAACCGAAGAACTTGCTCCCCCAACCATTCGTCTCCTCCAAAGCCAGAATCGCCGCCCCAATCGCCCCCATCACCAAAAAGTGCTGGGGGACAACAATCTCATAACCCAACTCCCGGACGAATGCCTCTCTCACCCCCTTGTTCGCCGCCACCCCACCTTGAAAGAGAATCAGGGGCTTAATCTCCTTCCCTTTGGCGACCGCATTCATATAATTCCGGACGATGGCATCGCAGAGTCCAGCGATAATCTCCGCGGTCGGCAGTCCCAATTGGGCCTTATGAATCATATCGCTTTCCGCAAAGACGGTGCAGCGCCCGGCAATCTTCACCCTCGTCTTGGCGGAAAGGGCCAAGTCACCAAATACCTCAATCGGGATATTGAGCCGAGTTGCCTGATGCTCCAAAAAGGAACCGGTGCCCGCCGCGCAGACGGTATTCATCGCAAAGTCCACCGGAATCCCATCCCGCAGGATAATTATCTTTGAGTCTTGTCCCCCAATCTCAATAATCGTCCGGCAGTCCGGATGAAAAGTGGAGGCGGCAACCGCATGGGCAATTATCTCGTTCTTCACCACATCCGCCCCAACGATTACCCCGGCTAATCGCCGACCCGAGCCGGTTGTCCCAACCCCAACCACCTCAATCTCCCCCTTCATCTTGTCTTTCAGTCGGCGTAAGAGTTCCCGCACCGCACTGATTGGGTTGCCCTGGGTCCTTAAATACTCGCTGGCCAAGACTTGATAATTAGAATCAAGGAGCACCCCTTTCGTGGATATTGAGCCAACATCAACACCTAAAAGGACCTTCATAATCTCTTAAATTATAATCGCCGAACCAAAAAAGGCAAGTCTTTGACTTTCCCAATAATCATTTTATAATGAGAAATGCCTCGCCTCCGCCTCTTGGTCTCTTACCTCTGGCTTCTCTTGGCTTCTTGCCTCATCTCCTGTTCCCGAATTTTAATTAAACCGAAACTGGAAGGAGAGCCCCTCCTTCGGGTCTTACTCGTCTGGGAAATCCCCGACTCCTGTGTGATAAGTTCCGATGGTGAATACAAAGTCGGTGAGATTAAGATGAAGCGAAATGAGCAGATTATCCTCAAGAAAGGTCTTCTCTTCCCCAAGGGATTATTTGAAAAACCGAACCTCATCCCGATAAGGTCAATTGGTCAGGAATTTCTAAGGGTAAATGGCTTACCTTACCGGGGGGAATTAGAACTGCGGAAAGAAGGAGGTAAGATTTATCTCTTAAATATCCTCCCCTTAGAGGAGTATCTCTATTCGGTGGTCGGCTGTGAGATTGGTCCCTTAAACGAAAAAAACTTTGCGGCGGCCAAAGCCCAGGCGATTGCCGCCCGGACCTATACCATCGCCCGAATGCTGGCGAATCGCCATCGTTTCTACCACATCTATGCCTCCCCGGCTATTGACCAGGCATACAAAGGTAAGAGTTGGGAGACTAACTTGACTCGCCGCGCCGTAGAAGAAACCAGGGGATTAGTTATGACCAATAAAGGAGAGGTGATTATCGCCTATTACCACTCTACCTGCGGCGGTTGGCTGAATAGTAAGAATAAACCCTATCTAAAACCCTTACCTGATTCCCCGAATCACTCTCCGCAAAGAAAACCCTTCTGTGCCACCTCGCCCCACTTCTCTTGGAAATTAAAGACGAAGAGAAAAGAATTTGCCAACTTGCTCTTCGCGAAAAACCTAACGATTAAAAAGATAATTCTGGAAAGAGATAGAAAGACAAAGAGAGTAAAGAGAGTAAAGATCTTGACCAAACAAGGCAATTTTTCTCTCGCCGGCGAAGAGTTCCGAAAAAGATTACAACTCAAATCAACCTTATTTGAAGTGAAATTAAATCAAGATGCCGTAGAAATTAAAGGGAAAGGTTGGGGACACGGTCTCGGTATGTGCCAATCTGGTGCCTTAGAGATGGCAAAAAGGGGCTATTCCTATCAAAAGATATTGAATCACTACTATAAAGGGATTAAGCTCGAAAAGATTTATTAAGGAGGGATTATGGCCATCTTTCTTGATTGTGCGGTAGTAGAAGAGGTGAAAGAATTGGCTGACTTAGGTCTAATAAATGGGGTGACGACCAACCCCAAACTCCTCTCCCAGGTCAACCGCTCACCAAAAGAGGTGATTAAAGAGATATGCGAAGTCTCTCCCGGTTATGTCTTCTACCAACTGACCAAAGAGACACCCTTTGAAATGGAGAGAGAGGCAAGGGAGTTCTTTGCTATCTGTCCAGAAAAGATCGCTCTAAAAATTCCTGCCCGCACTACCTATATGAGACTCCTCAAGGTCTTCAAGGACGAAATCCCCTGTGCCCTCACGGCCATATTTAGTGAAGATCAAGCCTATCTTGGTTGCGAACTTGGTGCCCGTTATCTAATCCCTTATGTCAATCGGGCAACCCGCCTCCAAGGCGACGGCATCTCTCTCGTAAAGAAAATAAAGAGGGTGATTGAGGTATTAAAGAGCGATACCCAAATTTTAGCCGCCAGTATTAAGACGAGGCAAGAGGCGATTGACTCCATCTTGGCTGGCGCCTCTCACCTCAGTCTACCTTATGACCTAATCACCTCTCTCGGTTACCACCCGTTATCCGAAGAGGCGATTCGGGAATTCGCCGAACTCAAGAAGAACTACTGAGACCTTATGTTATAAGGTAAAAGCCAGCCATTGAAGTCATATTTGTGGTCTGGGGTATAGAGCGTCGCCCGATTTAAGAGGTCAAAGAAGGCATAGCGTGGGAAGGGAATTAACTGGGTGTGCCAGGTTCCCGAGAAGACACCGTTGCCCAAGTGATTAAATTTAAGTCGGAGATAAAAAGGCCAAGCTAAGATGAAGGTGTGGAGGAAGGCCTCGCTCCCTTCCGTATTCGTGTAAAGGGTTAGAGTGACCAATTCCCCGGGTAGAAAACTTAATAGGCTATCCAAGGAGAAAAATGTCTCCAATGGCTCATTAATCAAGAGGTTGGGATGACTTGTTGATTGAATCCTTAGGCTATCAATCCTCACCGTCCGGACCGAATCGGACACCCCCCAGGCTAAGCTAATCTTCTTCAACTGCCAACCCCGAGTCACGGTATCGGTCTCACTACCGGTCCTTCTAAATACCGCCCGAATCTTTGCGGTCTCCGAGACCGCCTTTTGCCAAAAGAGCCAAGTTGTGTCTGGTGGCTTGACCAAAAGATAAAGGGGACCGAAATTGGCGCGCGCCCAAGTGACAAATGCCGAATCACCCGAGATGTCAATTGAGATGAGCGGTTGGGAGTGCGTCTGCGCCCCTCGCCACCAGATTAACCAAGTATCGCCAACCGCTACCATCGTCGTCGTATCCGTCGAATCAACCTTGGTGTTGGGATTAAACCAGACCGTATCCTGACTAATTGCCCGAAGAATCGCTCGCTTCTCCGCCTCTATGTCCTCCTTCTTATGACAAAAGAGGAGAAGAGAAATCACCGAAAAGAATAAAAGAGAGCTAAGTAAATGTCTCATATATCCTCCAAAAATCAAAACCAAGTATAAGCAAAAAGAGAAAATCGTCAAGACCGCCTAAAGTATCTTCTAATCCCTTTAATCGCCCTCTCAATCAAAAAAATATGCTCCTTCTTATAAGACCAGACCGAAACTCCAGAAGGATGGGGCAGAGGAAGAAGGACCCGTTTCCGCCCAAAAAGGTCAACTTCCAACCTCTTCCCAACAACTTCGATTAACCTCTTCTTCCCCAAGAGAGACTCAATCGCCAAGGTCCCAACCGGAATAATCAAATCCGGGTCTAAGAGAGAAATCTCCTCCCTTAAATAAGAGAAACAATTTCTTACCTGCTCCTTTGGAGGCTTTAGGTCTCCCCTCTTTCCCTTTCCCGGAAAGCACTTCACCACCTGAGTGATATAGACCCTCTTCCGAAAGTCATCCTCTTCAATCCCAACTTCTTTCAGCCAAGAGAAGAGCCTCCTCCCCGCCTTGCCGACAAAAGGGAGACCCTTCTTTGTCTCCTCAACCCCAGGCGCCTGACCGATAAGAAGAAAATTTGTCTTTAAGACCGGAGAGAAGACCGGATAACTCCCTTTTGGTAAAGGGCATTTCCGACAAGACCTTATCTTCTCTAAAAGGGACTCTAAATCGCAAACCACATTTCATTATAACGAGAGAAACCATTCGGTCAAATTGAGATTAGAAAATAAACCAGAGAATCGGTCTTTTAAGGAAGGAAATTTTGGGCTTCCAAGAGGTTTTCTTTGGGAAAAACCTACCTCTTTATTACCAACTTTCTCTTTTCCTTTCCAACCTTTACGATATAGACCCCTTCCTTAATCCCTTTAAGGGAGACCTTTAACTCTTTAACTCCCTTTAACTCTTCAACCCGAATCAAATTTCCGGCGATGTCATAGATTTTCAGGTGGCCGGCAGATCTTGGTAAGCGGATAGTAAAGAAAGAAGACGCTGGATTTGGATAGATTCCAATCTCTCCCTTTTTCAACCTTTCTCTCTCTTTAATTGGCACAAAGTTCCTCCTCGCTAAGCAAATCCCCCGTATGTCGGAATAGGATGCTAACATCCTGCCTTCCCGATTCCTCGCTAAAGAAGGGTAGAAGCCAAGAAGTGTGTCAATAAGCTCAAAGTGCCAAAGGTTGTTAGCCTTATAGCCATAGGTTGGGAGCTCCATCGGCGAACTGAAGACGATGTGTGGCTCTTCCCCAACTAAGAGTAAATCCGCCCAATCCAAACCCTCTTGGATACCGGTAACACCCTCTTTCTCCCATATCCCATTCCTTTCAAAGGCATAAAAGATATAGAAGAAACCTTCGTATAAGATGTGAATGCGGCCATTTTCACTTACCTTCAAAGAATAGGGACAGAAAAGGACAAAGTATTTATCAACCGTATCCAATTTCCATCCTTGACCGGTGAAACGGAGGAGGAACAAGTAGCTGGTATCTCTTATTAGCGATAAAGTAGAAAAGACGACTACCGGTCTATCAAATCTATCTAAGGTGAAGGAGATGGGAAGAAGCCAAGGTCGGTTTTCCTGCCAGACGGTCTCAATCACCCAATCATTTCCCTCCTTATAGGCGTGGCGAATCTCCCCAATAGAATCGGGGACAGAAATCCAAGAGTAAGCGATATGGGGGATACCACTTGCGGAGAGGGCTAAATCTTGAAATTTCCTTAGCATAGAAATCCCTCTTTCAGAGAAAAAACTGTCAACCTTCTCAACTTCCCAAAGATTGCCAACCCTCTTCCCATATTTTACCCAAATTGTATCGGATGGATACGGAGAGAAGAGATAGGAGACATGGGTCTATCTTGGTTGTCTAGGAGGAGATTGCCTAAATAGTACCAGGCTGGAACTGTCTCCACATATTGGAATTCCCAGAAATTGCCATTCCAATAGGCATATTTCAGGCCTTTAGTATAGATGAGATGGGGAAAATCCCTGCTATCTAAGGCTTAATTCGGTGCGGACAAAATTGGCGCGGGTGCTATCAACCACTTCTATCGTCCAGTTCTGGGCAAGGAGGGATAAGTTTAGGGTTAAGAGAATTAAAATTGTTCGCATCTCCCTATCTCCTTAAAAACAACTTCTCAACCTTCATTCCAGAATCAGTCTCAAGTGTCAAGAGATAAATGTACAGTATCAGGACATGGTGCCTACTCTAAAAAGTTCTCTCCAGGATAGATCTTTTGGGTACCCAACTTGAAAAAGTTCTTGAAACCCTATCATCTCCTAAAAAGTAGTAAATATGGGCACCGCTGAGCCTTCTAAAAACGGCAAGAGAATTTGGCACAACTCCCAAGACGGTAGGGAAATGGTGGCGAAGGTTTCA
>FWPV01001954.1_pt1 | contig 52879 bp, 46 predicted proteins | sample 2228371 | NCBI WGS metagenome assembly FWPV01 (sample SAMEA103939776, study PRJEB20133) | metagenome
CATGGAGGAGAAGACAAACATACCATCAGTTCTGTCGTCGGATGGGACAGCCAGCGCGAGAACCAGCGCGCCGTCGAAGAGGCCTTTATAAGTATGGCGAGTCAGGGGTGATCGTGAAATCAAAATAAACCCAGGCGGGATTTGCAGGGTTGAGTTCCTGAACGACGAGGAGCCTGGAGGCAGACGGATAGAGGCTGTACATGGGGGTAGAGGCACGGGTCGGCTGCGAGCCGGCAAGCGTAAGCGCGTCATCGGCGACAGCATAGAGCCCTGCATAGGACGGGCTTGTGGTCGACGCCCCTTTCGATCAGTAGACGCCGAGGCGGAAATCATAGTTCTCTGCGTCTTTCACCTCGGGTCATTTGAACATGAGGCAGGCCGCGTAGGGTGTGGTGGATGCACCGGTCAAATCATTGCCGATGTATAACGCATCAGTATTGAAAACCCGCCCTTCAGGCACATAGGAGAAGTCCTCCGCAGGAATCGCCGGCATGGCGTACACTTTATCCCCGGATGTGAGCGGGATCATCAATACGATGATGAAAAGGCCCAGATACTTCCTCATGACAACCCCCCTTTGCTTGATCGAACGGGTTTCCGTCTGAATCTGTCGGACATTCTAAACACTCAGGAGGGGAAAACAATCGGTCGGGGGTATGATTTTCGGTATTACATTTTTCATGTGGACTCTAAGAAGGGTGTGCGATGCAAAGCGGGATTCCGGGTCATACTTTGTTCGTAGGTCAACGGATCGCCGCGAGAAAGCTGAATGAGTTTCAACTCGCGGCATGGACATGCTCACCGGATCGCATCCGGATCGTATAAAAAAAGGCTGCCTGTTTCGGCAGCCCCTTTCATGTAAATCGCCTGTTTGCTGATTTATGCGTTGAACCTCTTCCTGCCGATCCCCGCGATTCCAAGAAGGCCGAAGCCGAGAAGCAGCAAGGTCGCCGGTTCGGGAACTGCTGCAATATGGCTGACTTTAGAGGTCTCGATGCCGAGCGCCGAAAAATCTATCACCGCCCAGTTCGTATTGGCGTTGTTCGCGAATAGAAAATGATCAGAACCGGCATTGGTACCGCTCAAGATGTTTCCCGTCTTGATGTAGAAGTAGGGCATATCGGCTACACCGAGGTTGATTGCGTAAACGCCTGGCTTATCTGTCTGGTACCACAACCCATCGGTGTCGAATTTTGTAGCCAGAGGCCATGTCCCGCCCAGGACGCTATTCACCCATGCGATCTCCGTCGCGTCGCCGCTATTATCGAGTGAAGCGGGGTTGTATAGACTTGCCACGAGTGTGTCCGTCCCACCGACGTCGATCGACCCCCCCAGGATGGTCAGGCACCACCCCGTACCCGTCATCAAGACGATCGTCAGAAGAACGGAGAGACCGCCATAAAACAATTTCTTTTTCAAAATCATTTCCCTTTCTGGTTTCAGGCCCGGATTGCTCAGTTCATGTTTAGTGCAGATCGGGATTACTAATTTTCTTTAAATGATCTTTGTCTCTTTTTTCAAGAGAAAATTTCAAATTTATTCTCAATGATATCAATAAGTTAAAAATTACACCACGAACTTCTCTGCGCCCCAACGATCTTCAGATCTTGCATTGTTCCTCGAGGCGACCTGCAGTCGAATGTCGCCTGCACCTGATATAAACATACATGCCCGCACTTCAAAAAACAATCGGTTATTATTCGTATTTTTGATTCCGAATACCTTCTAATCTCTCTACGAAAAAAGTATTAGATCTTTCTAATCCCCCTCGTATATTCTTTGAATTAAAAATGATATCGGTTACTTATGGTTTGCGAAACATGGCGCGGCGGAACTCGCTGTCACAAGGTGAAAAATCTCAAGCCCGCTTTTTTTAAGCTACTGAAGTTGCCGGATCCTGTAATCCCCTTCGAAACCGATGGCCATTCCGGCAGTCTCACAGCGGATCACTCTGCCCGAGCCCTCGATCAGCACCCGCTGATTTCCGCCGAAACGCCGAAAGATTCTGTGTGGGAGAACGGCCTCGATCGAAACGGGAGTCCCCGCGGGGCGGGGGTTGTGGGTTTCGAAGTAAAGCCCACCGGCGCTGACATTGGATGTCATGAGGTTGAGTACGCTTTTCTGCCCGAAGCTGTTCAGTTCGATTCTCGCCGGGCAGGAGAGAAGGAATCTCTTTTCTCTTCGTCTTTCATAGGATATCATGGTCGTCACCATCCGAAATTCCGGAATCCATCTTCAGAGAATCCACTGCCCGTGGGGCGGCCAAGGTGACCGGCCGATCCCGGGTGTGGGAGCCTCCTTTCCAGGCCGGCCATTCCGGTTCCCGGAAACGTTTTCAGCGGCTGTCTTCTCGCTTCGATGGTGTCAGTTGACCGGCACGATCATGCAGTCGTCGTTGAACTGAACGGCCGCGCCGGAGGCATCCGACCTGACCACCCGTCCGGTGATCATCAGGCAGGCATCCTTGTCGACCCTGACCTTCTTTAGGTTGTTGAAGGGAAGGATGATCTCCATCCGGACCTCCATGCCCTTTGGAAGGGGCTTCGGCGTCTTCAAATAGGCGCCGCCTGCACTGATGTTCGACGTCTGTACGTCGGTGTTTCGGTCTTTACGCCCGCCGTCGTTCGCTTCGACCCTTGTGTCGAGGGTCAGCCTGTACCTCTCAAACCTTCTTCTCTCTTTCATTTTCTTCGCCGCAAACGGGTGCTCTTGATGCTGTTGAGTGTAAATGCTTCTTCGATAAAATCAATACGAAGGTCGTATGATTTTTCTTCGTATTTTCCCAGCCCCGGCGTCTTAGGTGGATAGTATGAGAGGAAATAGGATGCGTTTAAAATCAATGGATTCGATCAAAATTTCCGGATAATCAATAACGAAAACGGACCGGGTCGTATCGGCCATGTGAAGCCGTCCTGAACGCAGTTGTAATTGGTCCCGGGAGCTTTCCGAGGGCGGATTCAAGTGTGCCCTTTCTTCTCCCTGGGTGAGATTTTCTTCAGGTTCGATCGTCGGGATGAGGACGACTTTCCCTTGATTTACGGGCGGATGAAGCGTGTCGGCCACTGTGAAATTCGACAGATTTTGGCCCGGATCCGCCCGGTGTTGCCTGAAAAGGCCGAATTGGATTGATTTCGGTCCGAAATTTATAGTAAGCCCATTGCCGGACTTCGGACGACTTCACCATGGGGGTCGATTGCTGATTTTCATGACATCCGGACGAGCAGGAATGCTCGTCCGTCGAGGGGAACGCAGGAAATGATGAAGCTGCTCTTTTTTTTCGGAACAAGACCGGAGGCGATCAAGTTGGCGCCTCTTATCAAGGAATTCGAGCGATACCCGAAAGCTTTCAAGGTGATCGTGTGTATCTCGGGCCAGCACAGGGAGATGCTCGACCAGGTTCTCGGTTTTTTCAGGATTCGGCCGGACTTCGACCTCAATATCATGAGGCCGGGTCAGTCCATATATCATATCGTGGCGAGCGCCATGAACGGCATCCGGGACGTGATCGAGGCATCCAGACCCGACGCCCTGATTGTTCAAGGGGACACGACAACGACCTTTGCAGGGGCCCTTGCGGCCTTCTATGAAAAGGTGCGTGTGATCCATGTGGAGGCGGGCCTGCGAAGCTTTGACAAGTATTCGCCATTCCCCGAAGAGATGAATAGACTTCTTGCAACGCATATCGCGGATCTTCACCTCGCGCCGACAGCCCAGGCGAGGGAAAACCTCTTACGGGAAGGGATCCGAAGCGAAAGGATTTTTGTCGTGGGCAACACCGGGATCGACGCTCTTTTCCTATGCCTCAAGATGCTCGGTAAAAAGAAACCGTCGCAGTTCGAACTATTCAGACCCATCGATTTCCGGAAAAAAATCATCCTCATCACGGGGCACCGCCGGGAGAGCTTCGGCAAACCCTTCGAGAATGTCTGCAACGCCCTGAGAGCCTTGGCTCGACTTGATGACATCGAAATCGTATACCCCGTTCACCTCAACCCCAACGTCCAGGCGCCCGTGAACACCATCTTGAAGGGGCTTGCAAACGTCCATCTTCTTGAACCGCTTGATTACCCTTCTTTTGTCTGGCTGATGAAAAGAGCATACATCATCCTCACCGATTCAGGAGGTGTTCAGGAGGAAGCGCCATCACTCGGCAAGCCTGTTCTTGTCATGCGCGAGGTGACAGAGAGGGTGGAGGGTGTCGAAGCGGGCACCGCAAAAATAGTCGGAACGAGCAAAAAAAGAATCGTACAGGAGACCCTGAAACTCCTGCGCGACGATTCAGCATACAAACGAATGGCAAGGGCTGTGAATCCATACGGGGACGGGACTTCCTGTCAGCGGATTAGAAAAATCCTCCGGGGCGGTTTGTAGCCTCCCGTCTCTGCGAAGACTCGCCCGGCCACAAGATTTCGCCCCCCCGGCTGGGAAGTCCCCATTTCGTGGATGACCGGCGTCGGATCGTGTGACATCGTCGTATTTTTTCTCATTCCTCGTTCAAAAATACGAAGAAAGTATGAGAAGCGGAGAATTGTATAACAATATCAATTTGTTACGCGCGAAACAGCCGAAGACACCGTTAAATTTGACCTTGATTTTTTCTTGAATGTGAAGAAAATAAAGCCATGAGTTTTGAACGGTTCCATGCGTCGAAAGATCGCGGAAAAAAAATAAAAAGCGAGTTCGACCGGATGGGGAATCGATATTTCACACGGTCCCGTCGAGGTGTTGATGGCTGAACAAGCAGAGATATACGACATCAAATTTCTCAAAGGCTTCATCCGAAGGCGAAGGAGGGTTTTCATAACGGTTTTCTCCGTCGTCATGGTCGCGGCGATTCTTTTTGCGATCTTCGCCCCCAAGACCTATGTATCCACGGCGACGTTTCTGATCGAGGGGCAAATGTCCGAGGAAGTCGTCAAAGGCATGCCGGTCGGTTACATCGATGAACGACTGCAGACCATCACCCAGCAGGTCTTGAGCCGTGACAAGTTGTTGGAAAGAGTGTAGCAGTATAATCTGTATGGTGCGCGGGAGGATCAGGCGGCACTGGAGGTCGCGGTCAAGAAGATGAGGGAAGACGTCATCGTCCGGACCATCCGAGCCGAGGACCTCGACAAGAGACCTTCCCCTACGAGATTCAACACCGTTGCCTTTACGCTCTCCTATCAGGGCAAGGAACCGAAGACGGTCCAGCAGGTGACGAGTCGATTGGCGTCGCTTTACATCGAAAAAAACGAACTCGCCAAAGAACAATACGTCGCCCAGACAACGGCGGTCCTGAAGCAAAAAGCGGATCAGCTGAAGGAACAGGCAGAGATATTAGGGAGGAAATTAAGTGATTTCAAGCGGCAGCATGCCGGTGAGCTGCCGGATTCCATTTCCTTCAATTTGGAGCAGATCTATCGATTGAACACGCAACTGGAAGAAGTGAACAGCAAGATCAACTTTCTCGAGTCCAGGGGCAAGAGCGCCGCTGGAACATTAGGTCCTGTCGTCCCATCGGGGTCGCAGGGATCCGTCTCGGCCGCCAGTGACCCGTGGACCCATCTTGCCCAGTTGAGGTTGCATCTGCAGAACCTCAGGGCACGGTACTCGGAAAAGCATCCCGATGTGGTCAAGACGAGAAACGAGATTCGGCAACTGGAGGAAAGCCTGGGCATCACGGGCGACCAGAGTGGTTCGTCTTCGTCTCCCGGCGATACGGAGTTGAAGAGGTACTTGAAGCAGCGGGAGGAGATTCAGAGAAAGATCGCCGAGTTTACAAGAAGAAACCAGATCGCCCCCCTGCTTCAAACGGAGTACAACAAGTTGACCGCGGATTACGACAGCGTCATGAAGCAGTACAACGATACAAGGATGAAGCTCGCCGACGCGAACGTCATCAGGAAGATGGACGAGTCCCAGATGGGGGAGCGGTTCTACATCATCGATCAGCCGGTGGTTCCCCAGAAGCCCGATAAACCAAAGCCGATGAAGATCCTGCTCGCAGGACTTTTCGCCTCGATGTTCTGCGGACTTTTCGCGTCCGTGCTCGCGGAGAACCTCGATCACTCCATCAAGTCGGCGGAGCATCTCCAGAAGATCACAAAATTGCCCGTGCTGACGGTCATACCGCTGATCCCGAACGAAGAGGAAGACACCCGAACCGCGGGGAACGTCATCGCCGGAATCCTGACCGGACTCAAAATCAGGGTCGCCAGTCTGTTTTCGAGATGGAAGAACGCGTGACACCCGGGCATGCATCCTTTTCTTGTCATGGCCGGCGTATGTAAAGGGGAAGGGATCCGATGAGTCGATTGAAAAAAGCACTCGAAAAAGCAAGGGAAGCAAGGGGGGATCTATGGGATGAAAAGACACGTCCCGCCGACGGTTCCCCTGCGGAGCAACCCCGGCTGTCAATTCCAACTGCGGAATTCAAACCATTCAAGCCGAAATACACCCAGACACAGGTCGTGCAGTGCGATCAGGAACTGCTGCACAAAAACAAAGTGATTGCCGTCTGCACGCAGGACTCGGCAGACCGAATGAAGATCCTTCGGACGCAGATCCTGAACCAGATGCGTGTTGAGGGCAGGAACACCCTGCTCGTCACCAGTTGTAATGCCGGCGAGGGGAAAACCCTGACAGCCATCAATCTTGCGATCAGCTACTCCCATCAGCTGAACACCACGGTCCTCCTGGTGGACGCGGACATCAAGAAACCTTCCATCCACACCTACTTCGGTCTTGACAACGGTCCGGGACTGGCGGACTGCCTGATCCAGAAAGCCGCCGTTTCGGACGTTCTCGTCAACCCCGGGATGGACCGCATCGTCATCTTGCGGGGCGGAACCCCTCAGACGAATTCGGCGGAACTTCTCAGCTCACCCAGCATGGATGTTCTGCTCCGGGAAATGAAAAACCGCTACAGGAACCGCTTCATCATTCTTGACGCTGCACCCGTTCTGACGTCCGCAGACCCGCTCGTCCTTTCCCGGATCGTAGACGCCATACTTATCGTCGTCGAGGCGGAAAAAACACAGAAGGAGGACGTCCAGAAGGTTTTAGAGATGTTGAGGGACAGGCCCGTCATCGGAACGGTCTTCAACAAGATGATAGAGTGAGGAACAAACAGAATGTACGAAGCCTTTTACGGCTTGAAGGAAAAACCCTTCAACCTCAACCCCGACCCGGACTATCTGTACATGAGTCCCGGGCATGAAAATGTATACACGCATCTCGAATACGCCATCCGGGAGAGTAAGGGGTTTGTCGTTGTAACCGGCGAGATCGGCTCGGGCAAAACCACCCTGATCAATTACCTTCTCCGCCAGATCCCCGAAACGGTTCATGTGGGTATCATCAACAACACCTTTGTGGACCCCCAGGAACTCCTCAAGATGATCTGCCAGGAATATGAACTGGAGATCGATGACTCCGACAAGACCGTCCTGCTCACGCGCTTCTATTCATATCTCATCAATCAATACTCGAAAAAAGAGCGCGTCATTCTGATCATCGACGAGGCCCAAAATCTGCCGGAGAATTCACTGGAAGAGATCCGGATGCTTTCCAACCTCGAGTCCGAGAAGCACCACCTCATCCAGATGATCCTCGTCGGCCAGCCCCAGCTGAAGGAAAAGCTCCAGCGGAAAAGCCTGGAACAATTCGTCCAGCGCGTCACCGTCTATTGCCATCTCGACGCCCTGGACAAGGTGGAGGTGGAGAATTACATCCATCACCGCCTTCGGGTCGCCGGCGCCGAGCGTCTTGACATTTTCGACCCCGAGGCGATCAAGGCGCTCTACAAGCACTCCCTGGGCATCCCGAGACTCATCAACACGCTTTGCGACGGGGCGCTGGTCTACGGCTACGCCGATGAGGTGAAGGTCATCGGTCGTGATTTGATCGAGGCGGTTGCCCGGGCGAGGGAGCTCGGGGGGGAAACGAAATTGGGAGAGGCGGTCTTCGGTGAGAGGGTCCACATTGAAAAGCCGGAAGCGTCGCCTTCCGCCGGGCTCGTGAGGGAATTACAGGAGCGGATCAGCGCTCTCGAGAGGAAAGTGGACGGGCAATACGAGAATATCATCGCTCTTCAGCAGGTGCTTCAGACCATGAATGGTCAGAGGGACGAGAAGGACAAGATCATCGTCAAACTCATCCGGATGCTCAAGAAAAGCATGGAGAGCCGTTCAAAACTGATCGTGCAACTGGAGCGTCTCCAGGACAAATACGAGCCGAAGGAGGCGGCCGTCCGGAAACAAGCGGCCCAAAAGACCAAGAGAGATGTCGTGAAGGGCCCTCTTTTACCGATCAGGGAGGGAACATAGACGGCGGGACCATACGCCCATCCACTCGGTCAGCGTGATGACCGGCGACGACAGGGACGCCCCACGGAAAATCACGGCAAACCGGAATCCCGTCCGTCTTTTTCAGGCTATCTGACGATGGATCGCCTCCTTGACCACATCCGTTGAAATCAACTCCATACAATTCGGGCGCCGATCGCAGGTCCTCCGATAACAGGCCACGCAATCGAGGGGCGGTATGATTTTTTCGCCCAGCCCGAACAGATCGATTTCCCATGGACTCGTCGGCCCGAAGAGAACGACAACCTTTCGGCCCATGGCCAGTGCGATGTGCATGGCAAGCGTGTCCCCCGACAGGACCAGGTTGCATCGGCGGACGATGGCCGCATAGTGCCTGATGCCGTTGTAATTGCCGGCATCAAAGATGGCGTCGCCGAAGCTCTTCTTGATCCTCTGATTGATTGCGACCTCTTCCGGCCCCCCCAGAAGGACGATCTGGATTTCTTCGCCGTGTTCATCGAGAAGCTCGCGGATGAGGCGAATCATTTTTTCTCCGGGCAGCTGTTTCAAGGGCCAACGGCTCCCGGCTCCCGTGTGAATGCCCAACAGGTATTTCCCGGGCCGCACACCGAGATCATACAAGTGCTGTTCTCCCCGTTCCTTCTCCGCGTCGGACAGTTCCAGGACGTATTTCAGCCGTTCGGATTTCACGCCGACGATGGAGCACATGATTGCTTGGTAACTTTTGCGGTTGGACGCCTTCAAATCGTCGAAAAGGCCCATCTGAAGCCAAGCGTCGGCTTCCAGACTGGTCGCTTCGACATAGCCCTTCTCGTTCAGCACATAACCGATTTTCTGCCCCGCCTTCGCCATGGCCGCAAGGCCGGCGGATGGTTTCCCCGCGTCGAGGTTGATGACCGTGTCAAAACGCCGCGTAACGAGAGACAGAAGAGCGTCCGGACCGTACTCGATGACCTCTGCAAGGTAGGGATTGCCTTCGAGCATCGGCACGGATTCACGGCGCGTCATCCAGGCGATGCTTGCGCGGGGCCAACGCTCCGCCATCGATGGCAGCAGACAGGTCGTCCGAAGCACATCGCCCATGGCGTCGAGTTTGATCAGCAGGATTCGTGTCTCAATACGCTCGTAATACCTGCAACGGCATTTGACGCCCTCCCTCTTGTGCCAGACACAGGGCCTGTCGCCGAGAAAGTATCGACATTCCGGTTCTACGGTCATCGTTTCACCTTGTCATGCACGTTTTCATGAATGCACCGGCCTCAGGCCGGGCGATCGTCAGTCGCCGTGGAGGATCGGAAGGATCATCTCTTTCAGGCCCGCTAGGCAGACGAGGTAGATTCCCGTGAGTTCCATCACCCAGTTCATCTTCACCCCGGCGATGCTCAGCTCGCGGAAGGCATCGAAGTGGTGAAACGATGCGGCCCGGATGAACACGAAGGCCAGAAGGAAAGCGAGGCCGATGAAGGCGAGACGGAACCGGCTGAACAGTGCACGGTACCGGGTTGTGAACCAGCCGAAGAGCGCCAAGGACAAGCAGCCGAAGCCGATAATAAACCAGAACTGAACAGTCCGTCTCATCTCCATCCAGCCCTGGGCTCTGAAAATCTGGCGACCCACCTCGGTCATCAGGGTCTGCAGGTCGAGCTGCTTGTTGATCCCGAGCAGGACCATTGCGACACCGGCCAGGAGCCAGAAACGTGCCACCTGTTTGTCGTGCGTCCGGTTGAGGTAGTAGACGGACAGCGTGACGGCGGCGCACAGAAAATACGAAAAGACCGTGAACCACCCCATCAACGTGGGGTCGCCGATCCCGGGCCGCCATTGGCCCAGCAGATAACCGAAAGACCATGTCGGCGATGCTTCAGTCATTGCGCCTGCCCTGCTGACGCCCCGATCCGGCGGATTTCCGCCGCGGTCTCATGACCGTTCATTCCCGTCCCGGCCGTCCACCGCCGGATCCAGCGGTTTCACCCCGCGCTTGAACTCCTCATAGGGCCTGTCGCGGAGCAAAGGGAAGGGCACTTCGATTCTTGCGATCGGTCTTGCAGGATTTCCCGCAACCATGGTGTAAGGTGGGACATCCTTCAAAACCAGAGAGGACGCCGCTACAAACGCACCTTCCCCGATGGTCAGGGTCTGCCCATCATGGGCCGAGATGACGCAGTTCGCCGTGATAGACGCGTTTTTACAGATGACAACCCTTCCCGGTCCGGCAAAATGGGAGATGATGATCGTTCTCAGGCCTATCATGACACCATCGTGTAACTCGATGCATTCGGGATATTCATTCTCGATGTATACATCGTCAGCGATGAATACCCAGCCATGAATCTTGACGCCCCTCATCCTGTGCAGAAAAGGTCGCACGGTCGTGGCGCCCGGCAGGGATCGCGCCAGGCGATGCAACACCCTGTTCAAGACACCTCGAACGACTGTTTTCATGTGGATTCAGCCTTCAAAATTCCGCCCGCCGGACCGGAGGCCACCTTTCCTGGTGCCCCCTTTCCACAGCCTGTCGCGGGTTCCCGGAGACGAGTGGAGAATGTCCTAAACCCCACCGCTGTCTTTTCGGAGGGCCTTGACGATGAGGGTCATCATCCTGCTCCGGTCGATGTGATTGTCCCTGAATTCCGACAGATAACGCCTGACCGCAATCTTTGCACGAACCATCGGGCTGTATCGCATTTCCGTCCAGGGCCCCTCATCGCCTCCTTCGAGGACCATCCTTCGGGTTTGAACCGCACCGCTGCCGTCGATTCTATACCAGGAGCTTCGGGCGAGTAAAGTCCCGAGCGGCAGCCATTTGATTCCGGGTTTGACCCTGTCAAGGTCCTCGATAAAGGATCGAAGCTGTTCGAAGCCGTCCCTGAAATCCCGATGATGCTGGACCATCAGAACGGGTTTTTCAAAAAGGAGATCGCAGGCGAAGTCAAATAAGTCGATGGGATATCGCCGGTTAAACAATGGAACCCCTGAGGGCGTGACAAGGGCCAAATCGACCAGTTCTCTTACCGTCGGATTCCGGGATGCGTCAGTCGGGAAGAGGCTGGTATTCACCGCGGCCGTAAATCCACTCCGCCGCAAGGCGACCAGCGCGTCCCGCGTGAATTTCCCCTGCGGGAAAATCATGACGCGGTCATGGCGCAACCCGTGCTTGCGTTCATGTTCCGCCATCCGTGTCATGGCCGTTCCGGCGATCGCTTCCAGGCGCGCCGCATCGGCGATGGCGAATTCCCCGGAAGTGTGATCGCACCCGTGGATACAGATGCTCAACCGGTCCGTGTTGCGGTTGAAGAGTTCGACAACGGCGGCCAGGGAACGATCGTGATTCCAGGGGATAAAGGCAAAGGTGGCCGCCAGTCGGTTGGCTCTCAGCCATTCGATAAAAACAGGGAGATCAATGAACCCGTGTCTTTTCTTCAGCGGAGGATCGTCTATGATGAGGCAGGCAAGTGGATCCGGAAGGTGCCAGCATCGTTTCTTGAACACCGCCTTCATGAACATCACATAGGGGAGCAGCTCTGCGAAGTGCTCTCTGCAGGGCTCTGTTCCCCTTGCCGCTTCCATGTCAATGTCCAGCACATCGTCGGCGGCCAGGAGAAATAGACGCTCCCTTGCCAGGAACAGAGGGTATTCGTCCATGAAGGCAAGGGGTTCAAAACCATGAAAAGACGAAAACACGGTTCCTTTCGCCTTCGCCTGGAAGGTCAATCCGGAAAGAGGAGAGGTCACATCACGCCTGGCCTCTCCCACCCGGATCCGGGTTGACGCGCGGCGGAAGGGCTTTAACTGCGCCGACAAGGCCGCCGAGGAGCCGGCGTCATACACCAGGACAAAGTGATCGGCCTTGGTGACGGCGTCTGGGTGCCTGTCATAGCAGGATCCCGGCAGAACGAGGCAGGACGGTTGCAGCGGGATTTCACGCACGAGTTCATACGCCACGCCCAAGAGATCTGCGATCCCGCAGAGCTTCCGTGCGTTCGGATCATCCTGGAGCAGGGTGAGCTTATTCAAGCAGGCCCCTTTGAAAGGCGGATCCAAGAGCACCGGTGGATTCCAGGCCGAATCGTTCCACTGTGTGGGCGGTCAGACATTCGGGGACCCGGCATGGGTCTTCAGAAGGGTCTTCCTCTCCCTTGCAATCCTCTCGCATCGAAGCGCAGCGATGACCGGCGGCATCGGGGACATCCCATTCTCCGCTTGAAGGGTCTTGGGACGGTGCGGCGGAGACAAAATCTTCTCCTGTGAGAAGGTCCGAAAGGAACGACGGACTTCTTTGACCCATGGGTGCGGCGGGCGGGTGACAATCCTTCATCGTTTTTTCCGCTCACCACCGGTTGAAATCGAACCCCGGGTGTTGTTTTGAGCCCGTTGATCCCGGGCGGACAAGATGTGCGCGATGAGTCGAGCCACCTCCGGATCGTTCAACATTTCATCATGCCCGATCCTGTTTTTCATCAGGATGTTTCCGGGGCTCGTCTCCTCCGCCCTGAGCCCGGTCGGGACGAGACCGTCGACGCCTCCAGCCCCGTCCAGGACCGGGCTGTCCTCGGGCTTCATCCAGATGTCCGGCGTCGTACGGATGCTGACATACAGAATGCTCCTCGTGGAGTCGGGTGGCATCGTTTTGACGGTCGCGGAGTCCCTGCCCAGACCATACGGGGTCTCATCGACGTCCCGTTTTTGCGGATCGCCGTTCAATAGGAATTGGATTCGGCTCTGCTTCTCGCTTCGCGCATAGGCCGGACACATATCAGCCGCACCTTCATCGAAGAACAAACACAAAACATTCGTCCCGTGGTTGGCACCGCCGAGAGAAACCCAGGTTCTGACACGCTCGGGCCTGATACGCGCCGCGTACCATCTTGCGCTCAGGGCGCCCATGCTGTGAGAAACGAGATCGACCTTGTTTTTCTTCGGTATGTGGCCGGCCTTTCGCTTGAGCATGTCGTTGATCTCGGCCAGATACGCCTCGATCGCCGGGGCGATCTGCTCTTCAGCGGCCCTGATGTTCGAACCCTTGTCCGGGACGAGTCGAATCGCTCGAAGATAAGGGCGTGGATATCCAGAGGCTGCGAGGTGGGAGATGATCGAATGGAAGCTTTCCGGACCCATGCCGTGGCCGTGGACGAAAAAGACGGGCGTTTTCAGGTAATCGGGTTCAGACCCGAGACCGAAACCCGGAAAGGCGACAAGCCAAAGGATGAGCACCATGAGGCCCTTTTTCATATCCGTTCCCCCGCCTGAACGTATTTCAAAGGGTGGACGCCCGGCTCGAAACCCCCAGGGACCTTCAGTCGACGATGCCCTTTCAGCTTTGGGAGATCAGGAACACGCCGAAACATATCACGACCACGCCCGCGATTCGGAGCATCGAGATGGATTCACCGAGGAACATCCAGGAAAAAAGAAGGATGAGCACATAACTCACGGCAAGAAAGGGATAGGCAAAACTGAGATCGACCCGCGAGAGCGCGTACAGCCAGAAAAAGATCGAGAGGCAGTAGATGATGATTCCCCAAAAAACATACGGCGAGGCAAACATTTTCAGGTAATTTCTCAGCAGGCCTGTCGAGAAGTCAAGCGGTCCGAGAAGGTTCAGCCCTTTCTTGACCATCAGCTGGCTGACCACGCCGATGAAGACGGCAACCAAAATAAACAGTATGTTCATGGGATTCTCCTGCCAGGACCTCTATCAGAATCATGATCTTTCAGTTTCGCCCGTCTCTTTTCCGAATCAGCCGGGCCGGGTTGCCTGCGACGATCGTGTACGGCTCAACTTTTCTCGTCACCACGGAACCGGCGCCGACGACAGCCCCGTCTTCGATATCCTCCATGACGACACAATGAGCTCCGACCCAGACATCGCTCCCCACGCGGATGCGTTTCATCCGACCGTTCTGGTGGATCATCGGGATGTCCGCGCGCGAAAATCCGTGATAGTATCTGCCGCCGAGAAACGCGCATTGTTCTGCAGTGATGACGTTGTCGCCGAAATCACAGTGGTGAATCGTGTTGAACATGCCGATGCACACGTTGTCACCGATGGATATTTCCGGGTAATAGAACACGGTGCCGAAGTTGATGATCACGTTTTGACCGCAGGTCAAAAGGCTTCTGCGGTAGAATTCGTATCGCACAATCACACCGAAAGCAAAGGGGATGAGGCTCAACATCTCCGAAATGGTGCGGAATCCCGTCTCCGGAGACATTTTGACCATGATCACAAGGGGATAGACCAGCGGTAATGTCGCCCAACCCGCAACCTTCATCCAGAGCCTTGCCCCGGGGGACAGGTCGAACATGCGGTACTCGATCTCCGTATATCGGCCATGGGGGATTTCAACCCTTCGACGCATGACCCGTCATCCCTCTTCGCGGTGCAAGCGGCTCGATGAAGAACCCTCTGAAACGCCGAAGTCCGATGCCCCTTCGTACTCGAAAATGATACCGTAGTACATCTTGAAGAAGAGATAGAGTTCCCGGTGGATGTCATCCTTCGAACAGGAGGCTTTCAAAGACCGGAAATCAAAAACGGTCGATCTCCCCGCAGGATGCAAGGGCGGCGGTTGCCGCGAATTCAACAGGATGATCCATTTCTTCCCCTCCTGCCCGACGACAAGAGGGCCCGGAGCCGCCGAGGTTCCCATGAGGATGACAAGGTAATCCTGTCCGCGATACCGAAGTTCAAGGGACGGATCGCTTTCCCGGATGACTTCTATCCGGGGCCTTGCTTTCCTGATAAACGTGGCAAAATGCTTTATCATGTTCCGGATGAGCTCATCCCGCTTCTCTTCCGTGACCGTAACGCAAATCTCCTCCACGGGACGAATCGCTTTCGCCGGAAAACCTTCAACATACTGTCCCGCTTCGATGCTTCGCTTGATCACGCTTCTCGAATTGACGATGACATTGTCCCCGATTTCGATGCCGGGATAAATGAACACGCCGGCCGGTATCCATACCCGGTTTCCGATCTTCACCCTGCCGAACCGCACGGGGTATCCTTCTGTGTAAGGGAGAAAGGAGCCGTGCGTGAAGATCATCGAACGGGGACCGATCCCGACGTTGTTACCGATCACCACGTCTTCCGAACAGTTGATCCAGACCTGCGGGCCGATGTAGCATTTATGGCCCGCCACGAAGTCCGAGCATCCGTAAATGATCGTAAAACTGCTGATCTCGGTGTAGTCGCCGAGCTTGATTTTCCCGTCGAGAAGGATGAGCGTGAAGGGCTTCACGCAGCTGTAAGAACCGAGTTCGACCTCGCGGCCGACGACCGCTGAAAACCAACCCACATAGGAATCCCGACCGAACCGTGCGCGGCAAAACCGCCGCAGGATCCATTTCTTGAGAAAGGGCGGGCAAAGGAAGATCATCGCGAAAAGCAGATTTTTCACAGGCACCCCACTCCCGATGGACGTTTGAAAGGATCCGTCATCGATGTCCGACTCGTCCGTGTATCGCGCGCGTCTGCGGCGTCATCCCGTGGCGTGTCCCTTATCGAGACCAACGCTTCGGCCCACCATTTCACGGTACCGGCCGGTCCAGTGTTCCGCGATGTCCGCGGGTTTTCCCATCCAGCAGTCGGCCCGACCCGACAAATGGTCGATCAACCAGCGGTATAAACGCAGCCGTCCGGGAAAGACGTTTTCATCGTACATGTAATCGTGGACATCGAGTGTCATGCAGCCCCCTTGCCCGATCACCGTCTCGAGGAGCTGCCCCAACAGCTCTCTGGGATCTCCCGGATTGTCCCTCTTCCATCCGAACAGGTGTTCATCCATCCAGGCGGTCGAGAGCTGAAGCGTCCGGAGTTCGCGCCTTTCCGCTTGATGATAGGGGAAAAAAGGCCAGGAAATGCCGCGGCGGAAGCCGAGATAGCGTTCGTGGGCCAGCGAGGTGTCGTACTTGAAACCGATCCGCTCGTGCATCAAGAGGGTGGCTTCGGGATCGGACGGCTGGAGATGCCAGTAATGATGGCGGTTCCCCACGATCGCCTGACGGCTTGCTTCCTCCAGGACGCGCTTTTCATGGGCGAATTGATCCGCGCGTTCGTACGCCCCGTAGCTTGCGTGCAAACCGATTTCAAAACCGTGGTCCGCCAGGTACCCGAAGAGTTTTCGGAAACGCTCGTCTCTGACGTCGTAGAACGGGTCGGGCCGTCCCAACAAATATTTGATCGGGGATCCCTTCATCGCCGAGAAATAGAATGCGGACCGGACGTCCCGTTTTTTCTCTTCCTCCACCCAGAGGGGGATGTTCCAGTAGTTCTTGACCCCCCTGAGAATGTCGATACCGGCTGAGAGTTCCGATGAGCCGTAGCGCGCCAACAATCGAATCGGCTCGAGAAACCTTCTGGCCACGGGATAGTCCACGTCGTGGCTCAAAGCGCAGGCAAATCTTTTCCCGTCCGGCCAGCGAGGCAAATACTCCGTCGGAACAAGGTCTTCCAATATTTTTTCGAGCCAGCAACCGATACTCGAGGCTGCGGCTTTCTTGAGTACACCGTCACGATACGAATCGTTGCCCGAAAGGTCGAAGAATCCGTGCTTATCCTTGACCCAGTGCGTCTCCGACTGGCCGGTCACCAGCCAGAAGAAGTCGAAAATGAGATCCCGCTCGCAGATGAGCCGGCCCCCCGATGAAATAATGTCGACGGGCTTGTTCTCCTCGCCGTGGAAGGAAAGGGATGGAACACGTTCGCCGTTGATCACTTTTTCGAGTCGAATTGTCTTGCGATTGCCCCATCTTCGTGCATCGGCTTTGATGATGATCCGGGCCTCCGGCGCTGTCGAAGGGTCGGAGACGTAGGCCACGTCGCATGCCCGAACGCCGGGAACACCTTCCTCCCAGAAGCGCCCGATGCCGGTCAGAAGCGTTCTCCAGGCCCAGCAGATTTCCGCACCGAAACGGTCCCTCAGATCGCGGTCAATCAATAATCTCAGTCGTCGCATCCCATCATGCCGATTCTTGAATCAGGGACGATCAAGGTCTCTGTCTTTTGCCTGTTTGTAGATCGATGTGCCGAGATGAAAGATGTCTTCGAAATAACGCTTGCTCTGCATGGCCAGGATTCCCAGACTGATGAGCTGAAAAGCGAACAGCAGGACAAATCCACCCACCAGAAAGGAGTGCGGGGAAAGGACGAAGGCGTCCCTGACGGCGCCCGAGAGTAAGGAGGCGAAAGATGCATTCGGGGCCTGTGAAGCGTAAACACGATAGTGCACAGCCGTATGATAAAGCGCCCATCCGATGGGGTAAAGCGAGAGCAGGAGCATCAAGATGCCGGGAAAGATGAAAATCAAAAAGGGTCTGAAAATGAAGCCGGAAAAAAGCGTGGCGCCGATTTTCTTGACGATCTTCATGCTGGACTGCCTGCTCGCACCGGCCTCCCGTTGGAGGCTCCAATCCAGGTGAGCGGGGATTTCCTCGACCCTGGCGCCGAGAAGCTGGGCTTTGAAAATGATTTCTTCGTTGATATCCGACTCCATCGACTTCAAGTCGAGTGTCCGCAGGAACCGCGCGTCATAGGCGCGAACCATGCATGTCAGTGTAGAAAGGTTTCCCGGCGCCGCCAAGGAGAGGTATCGATTCGCCCAGATGCTGAGCGTTCTTCTCAACCAGGGGACGTGGGTGACCTGACCCTGCTTCATGTAGGGGGAAGCGATCACGATTTTGGCCTTTGTCTTCGTGATCCTCTCCAGCAGTTTCCCGATGTGATCGGGTGAGTAGCTCAGATCGATGTCCAGTGTGACGATGTAGTCCCCCCGGCAATTCTTGAATGCGTACCGAAGGGCCTGTCCCAGTCTGAAATTCGTGATATGATGCAGGACAAAGACCCCATCTCGAGTTTCTGCAAATTCGTCGGCCAATTCGCCGGTTCCATCTTTGCTGCCGTCGTCGACGAGGATCATCTCCCACCGATACAGGGATTCGAGGGATTCCAGATAATGACAGACCTGGCCGATGTTTCTCTTGAAAATGGCGGCCTCGTTATAGAGAGGGATGACGATGGAAACCAGGGGCCTGGCATCCGTCTCCAGCCGCTTTCCCTCCGGCTGGGCTTTTTGTTCCGTCTTGGCGATTTCCATTTTTCGTCCTGTCATGTGCGAAAGATGTTCATCTGATCTGTTTCGTAAAGGGTCCGGGCCTGTGCGGTGTCACCGCCATCCGAAAGCGTGGTGAATCTTCGAGCGGTGACGGGGGCGGATCCGGCAGTCCGCTTTTGCGCGACGCAACCCTTCGCTCCACGTACACCCGGACTATCCATCCCCTCCGCGATCGGCGCCCCACCGGTCAGAAAGCCGGGATGACCCGGATTCCCCGCCTCTCGAGAATCATTTTTGCGTACGTATTGAGGCTTACCAAATGGAAATGTTTCTTGAGCTCGTTCAACACGTATTCGAATACCCGACGCTTCTTTTCGCTGCTGATGTTCATGCCGGGGAAAAAGTCGAGTTCCGGGCATTGCTCACGGCTGATGATGTCGAGAGGATGAAGCAGAAAGCTGGGCTCCGTCGAGGTCATCCTGCACATGGTGATGGCGAATTTCAGGTAGCCGGCCATCAGGCTTTCGGAGTATTGACTCAGGCACAACAGGTAGCTGATGTGAAAGGGTGTCTTGATGATGGGGGTCGTCGTGACGGGGATCTCGAGAAAATTCGTCCCGGATGTGAGGCGCCAGTAAAACGGCTTCACGGGTCTCAGCGCTTCCCGGAAAGACCCACAGCCGTTCAAGCGTTTTCTTTTTTCCTCCTCGTCCAGTCCCGCATGGCGGAAGTAATAGGCACGAGCCATGGGGGCGACGCTCGAGGGATGCATCGATGCGTCGTACAGGTAGCCCTGCCGGGCGAGGATCTCCATCAGACCCGGGGTATAGCTATACCCCGGGCCGCGAAAACCGATCGGTTTTTCACCCGTCACCCTGCAAATCTGCTCTTCGGCCAGGATCACTTCGCGTTTCAGGTCTTCTTTCGTGTAAAGATGCAACCAAGGCTCGTGGCTGAAAGAGTGATTCCCCGCATGGTGGCCCCTCGAGGTGATCATGCGCAAGACCTCTTCATTCTCCGGCATCGCGGCATCCCGGCCGACGATGAAGAAAGTGATTTTCAACTCGTGCCGGTCGAGGATATCCAGGACCTGCGGGACGAAGGCCTTGAGATAGGAGGGATAATTCTTCCAGCCCGCATCCCCGTAAATTTTCTTGTATGACCAGAGATTATCGAGGTCCAGGGACAGGCCTGCCGTCGGTTTTTCATTCGCTGACATTCCGTCTACCTCTCATGAAGATATGTGCCGATTTCCAGGGCTTTCTTTTCTGCAAGACCCGTAACTTCATTCAGGTTCATCGTCCCGTTGGCGATCTGCCCCGCATTGACGATGTAGACGTTCCGAACAGAGGTGGTCGTCGGCGGCATGAGATCCCTTGAATAATGGAGGGTCGGTATCGGCATCACATCTGTCGCCCTCGACACGACGAAATCGACAACGTCGTCTTTCGTCACGGAGGGATACAGGGTTCCCAGCGCAGCGCAATACTCATCCATAATTTCGCCGTCGCTCTTTGACCATTGGGGGTCCTCCTTTGAAAGGTAGCGGGGCAGATAGACGAGAGAATATCCGTCAAAATACGTCCTGTCAACCAGCGCCGTCATCTCGATGACACCCGTGAACGGCTGGCGGCCAGCCGTGATGTTGGTTACGTAATAGCCGGCAAGCGGTTTTTTGAGCAGCAGTGTCGGGCAGATGACACCCTCGTACGTCATCCCGTTGAGTCTCTCTTTTTCTTTTTCCGTCAGATCGGGAACCAGCAGCGGTATGTTACCGCCCGGGAGGGTGATAATCACTGCATCGAAATCGAAGGTTGCGCCGTCCGAATGGCATCTCACGGCATCTCCGTTCCTGCCGATGCGCCGGACCTCTGATCCGCAAAAGACGCGGACGCCTTTTTCGGCGAAGACGTGATCCAATGTGCGGAGAACCCTGTCGTAACCTCCATGGACATAGCCGAACATCTCCTGTTTCAATCCCGATCGCCTGGCCTTGTACATCCGATCGATGCAGGCCCATATGAACGATGCGTTCGTAATACGATAATCGTCTCCGAGTTTGCTCTGGAGGAGAGGGAGCCAAATTTTTTCGAAGGTACGCCTTCCGGACAATCGGGTCAGCCAGTCTTCGACTCTCTCCCCCTCGAGTCTTTGCGGAGACTGAATTCGCGAGGCGTAGAATATGGTCATTCCGAGGCGTAGCTTGTCTATGAGACTCAGCGGTGGAAATGAAAGGAATTCGAATATGTTGGACATGGAGTAGAGCTTGCCGTCCGTAAAAAAACCGGTCTTTGCCGGGCCCCATCGCACCTCTGCTGAGAGATTCAGGGTCCGGAGCAGCCCCAACGTGTGGAAATCGGAAAGCAGAATCACGTGATAGAACTGATCCCACAGGTAATTCCCGATCCTGACAGGTTGGAGAAGACCCCCGATTCGTTTGTCCTTTTCGAGGACCGTCACGCTGTATCCCGCCTCAGAAAGACGAAGTGCGAGGGTCAGGCCGAGTATGCCACCGCCCACGATCCCAACCGCTTTTTTACCCGACGTCACCATATCAGGGGAGGTCACTCCTTCAGGTGGATCCCGGATTTCGATCGAACATACCTGCGACGACACTTACTGCAGCAAAGCCTACGAACCGTCCCGACGGCCCCCCTGATTCCGGAATCCCCTTTCCGGGCAAGCTTTGTCAGGGGTTCGCCGCAGAGGCAAACGTACCCTGCCTGCCGGGCCGGTTGACCGTAAACGAGTTCAAAAGGCTTCACATCACAGGTGACGACAGACCCCATGCCGATCATGGAGAACTCGCCCAGGGTGATTCCCGGGCCGATGATGCATCCTGCACCGATGGTCACGCCGCGGCGGACGACGGTCTGAAGCGTTTCTTCCGTCGGTTCCGACGTTCTGACCGAGAAGTCCGCCGGCTCGAAAGCGCGGGGATAGCGGTCGTTCGTGAAAATGGTCCCGGCCGCGATCATGACGCCGTCCTCGATGGTCACCCCCGCACAGATATAAACAAAGGAATTGATCTTGACACCGTTTCCGATCCGGACGTCATAGGCGATGTATGTCTTTTCCCCGATGATGCAATTCCCGCCGATCACGGCGTTTCTGCGGATGTGAACGCTGTCCCACACGGCGCTTTCCCTCCCGATGGACACGCCCTCCTCGACGAGGGCCGTCGGGTGGATCCGGGCGGTCGGGTCAATCATGTCTTGGGTACCTCTATCCATTTATTCGTCTGCATGGAGCGGTAAGCCGTCTCAATCACCCGTACAGACTCCAGCCCATCCTCCGGCGTGATCAGCGGCGCTTCCTTTCCTCGGATGGCGCTGATGAAGTTCTTGATCTGCCCGGAAAAGGCGGCGTTCTTGTCGTAACCCTTGCCGAAGGGAACCCAGTGTAATTTCTCGCTTTGACGGTACTTGGAGCATTTCCAGCCGATGGAAAGAACCCCTTCTGTACCGTAGAGATTGACATAAGATTCCTGCTCCTTGTGGATGGACCAGCTCAGATCCACGGCGCCCATGGTGTCGGATTTCGTGCGGAAGTAGAGCCGAGCCGTGTCCTCGACCTCCAGTTGCTGGATCCGCCGGCCCTCTTCGGCCTGGACCTTGTCGATGGGTCCGAGGAGGTATCTCGCGATGTCCACGGAGTGACAACCATTGTCGACGAGCACGCCGCCCCCGGCGATCTGCTTTCGCGCATTCCACCGGTCCCTCATATCTACTTTACTGCAGAAGACGTTTTCAAAGAGAACCACTTCGCCGAGAATTCCCGATTCAACGATGCCTTTGGCCTTGATGACATCGTCGACGTAGCGATACTTGGACGCCATCATGAGAAGACAGTCTTTCTCCGAGGCTTTGTTCACCATCTGCTCGGCCTCCGTCACCCGGATCGCCAAAGGCTTCTCGCAGAGGACGTGGATTCCCTGCTCAAGGAAGAACGATGCGATCTCCGCGTGGGTGCTCGGCGGCGAGGAGATGATGACCGCTTCGATTTTATTCCCGTCGATCATCTCGCGATAATCCGTGAAGGCTTTGCAGCCGTATTGTTCGGCGACGCTCTTCGCGGCCGATTCACGGACATCCGCAACGGCGATGAGCTGACAGTGCTCCTGAAGGGTCGATATGGCCTGAAGGTGGGTCTGCGAGATTCGGCCGCAACCAACGAGAGAAATACGGAGCGGATTCTTTCTTCTTGCGGGGGTCATGGGCGGCTACCTCCTGAGGGCTTTTGCGGTTTGAATAATGTTATCGGCGATGTAGTTCACATGCTCGTCGGTGTAGAATTCACTCCAGGGCAGCACGACTACGTGGGACAGGGCATCCAGGGTGCCCGGGTAGTCCTTCGGGTCGTACACAACGGGAGGATCGTCTTTTCTGCACTCACCCTCGAACGGGAAGCGGCTGTTACCGAACGTGTTCCGCTCCTGCAGGATTTGGCACATGAAGGCCGGTTTCTGGATGTAGCGGGGAGCGCTGAAAATGCCCTTTTCTTTGAGACGGGCGGAAAAGGCATCGACACCGCCCCGAATGATGTTGTCATCGATGCGCAGGGGGTATTTCCAGTAGACGTGCTTACTGTTCGGTGTGATCCTGGGCGTATCCACGCCGGGGATGTTTGCGATGAGTCTGGTGATCATTTCCGCCGTCCGGATCCGGTTTTCGACCACGTCGTTGACTTTATCGAGCTGTGCCAGAGCGACGGCGCCTTGCAACTCGGTCATCCGGTAATTCAAGGCCAGAAAGTAATGATCGGGTTTCGGGTCACCATAGCCCCAGGCTTTGTCTACGAAGAGCCACATCCTCCGGGCATATTTATCGTTCGACGCCACGACGATTCCGCCTTCACCCGTCGTCATGTGCTTCCCCTGCTGCAGGCTGAAACACCCGATATCACCGATCGTTCCAACCTGCCTTCCCTTATACTCGGCGAGGTAAGCCTGGCAGGCGTCCTCGATGACGGGGATTCCATGACGGCGAGCCAGCTCCATGATAGGGTCCATGTCGCAGGGATTGCCGAAAAGGTGTGTGACGATCATCGCCTTCGTCCTGCGGGTGATCTTCGGTGCGATCGTTTCGGCGGTGATGTTGTAGGTCAGCGGGTCCACGTCGGCGAATACGGGAACAGCCGTCTGGTAGATGATCGGCGTGATGGCGCCCATGTCGGTGATGGGCGTCGTAATGATCTCGTCGCCCGGTTCGGGATCGATGCCGGCGATGGCCGTATGGATGCTCGCCGTCCCCGACGTCGTGGTACGGCAGAATCTTACGCGGAGCTTTTCAGCGTACCGTCTTTCGAACTCCTTGACAACTGTTCCCTTCGTGCAGTTGAGCGTGCCGGATGCAATGACCCGCTTGAGCATCTGCAGTTCCTCTTCGCCGAAGTTCCTCCCGCTGATGTCCGCATCACTCGGTAAGTTCATGTCTTGTTCCTCCTCGATTCGTCCTATGCGTTCTGCATGTTGTTTTTGGCCGCTTGATATATATTGATATATTCCCCCCGCGGTGGGGAAGGGGCGTCTCTCACGGAGAAACGGAAACCGCCGTTCCCCCAGCCACTCGAGGGGGAAGTCCATGCGGCAGTTTCATTGCGTCACGGCGAAACATGAAGGGATGGTATGGGATCCTTTCTAATCTGCCACTTTTTCGATGTGAATATTCTGCGGCGGACGGATGGCGACAGGGTTCCCCCCCGTGGTCAGTGGGTGCGGGTACGTGTAGGGGGTGTAGCCGGGAAGCTTTGCCGAGGCATCGGCGCTGTAGAAAAAGTCTCTCCCCTCTACGGTATAGGACGGATTGTTGTGCCAAAGCGGGCTCTGGACGTTGTTGAGAACATTGCTCCAGAAACGGGCTGGATAAGACTCCTGGGGCTGCACGGTGCTCAGGCTGCTTCCGGAAGCACGGCCGCGCCCCACCTGGTCGAGACAAGGGTACCCTGCGGGTGAGGTGTTCCCGTCCCAAGGTTGGGTACCGTCACACAAGCCGAAGGTACGCGTCGGCTCCCCCGTTCGTCTCACCCACGTTCTGCACATCGTGCCGAAATTCGTAAAGATGTTGTTATGGACGAGGGTGGTCCCCCCGCGGAGATAGAAAGCCGTGTGATATCGGTCGGCGGGCAGGTGCCAGTAAAAGGTATTGTTGTAGATCTCGATCGCATAGCCCCCCCGTTCCGGATCACCGCTTTCCGAGCCGTGCGTGAAAAGGAAACTATCGTGAAAATAGCAATACCGTGCCACCCATCTGCCGCCCCCCTGGGTGTCGATGGCTTCCGGCGAGGAGTTGGGAATGCTGCATGTCCGTCTGAAGACGTTGTTCTCGAAAAAGACGAAGTTGGAGGTCCCGAAATCGACAGGGTCGGTGAAGGATTCCGCGCCGACTCCGCTGGGACCGTATCGGGAAACCCTCACGAAGATGCCGTCGCAATCCGATGTGGTGAAGTAACAGTGATCGATGACACCGTATCCGTATTTGATATGCATGGCGGCGGACGAGAGGCCGGCAGGGCTGAACTTGCAGTTGTCGATCCTCCAGGAGTTGGACCGGTTTGTATCCCTGAGCGTAATCATGCCCGAGTCTCCGCCCGGGCCCCAGTATCCCTCTGACGGCCCCGTAAAATGAATCCCGGAGACCCGTATCACATCGCCGGGCCGCCCTGAAATGGATACACCGGTGTTGCCGGTCAGTGTGATCGTCAAGGGCCAAGTGCCCTGGTCGGCATGGTTGACGTCAACGGCGAAGACACCGTTTCCTCTCAACGTGATGGTCTTGTTCGTGATCGTCACGGGATCACTCCATGTGCATTTCCCGTTGGGAATCCTCACCACGTCTCCGTTTTTTGCTGCATTCACGGCTGACTGCACACTGCTGCGCGAACAATTCGCGGCATCGATGGTTGCGGCTTCCGCCCCGACGCCGACGGCAAGGAGCAAGACAGCCAAAAGGAGCGCCATCCGTCTTTTTTTTCTGATCATGGAGTACCTCCCTTCGTCGAGGGTGTCGTTTCGATCAATTTCGGTCCAACCATCTGCGACCGGATCGTTCCGCCGAATCATCTCGATACGGCCTCTCGGAATCTTCCGAGGCGGCCATGGGGAAGAAACATGTCCCTGCCTTGCCGCGGAGATGGGTCATGCCAGATTGCCGTAGATTGCGGCCGTTTTTCGACCGATGACGTCCCAAGAGAAATCTCGCTCCGCGGATCGGCGAATCTCCTCGCGGGTATGCTCCAGGTCTCTGAACAGGGGGCTATCGAAATAGCGCTTGATCGCCTTCGCCAGTGCGTCGGGGTCCCCCGGCGGGCAGATGAAACCTGTCCGATCCTCTTTGACGTAGTCCCTGAGAGAGCCGACATCCGATGCGATGACAGGGAGCCCGAACCGGAAAGCGAGGAACATAACGCCGGATTGATAGACATACTTGTAAGGCAGAATCAGGACATCGGCGGCCTTGAAATAGATCTCCACGTCGCGGTCGGGGATGTAGTGGATCCTTTCGACCAGTCGTTCCCCGAGGTCATGCCGCCGGATCAGGCCGCGTAGTTCCTCACCGTACGCCTCAAATCCTCTGTCCACTTTTCCGGCGATGATCAGTTTCACCGGCTCATGCCATGACTTGAGGGACGCCATCGCCGTGAGCAGAACTTCGAGACCCTTGTACGGGGTGATGACCCCGAAAAAAAGGGCCACTTTCTCGTTCTCCCCGAGTCCGATCCGGCTGCGCGCTTCGGCTCTCGTCATGTCTGTTGCCGAGACCATGTCGTTGATCCCGCACGGAATCACCGTGACGTTGGCCTCCCGGACCCCGAATTCCTCGAGGAGCTGCCGCTTCATTTTCTCCGTGTGGACGATGATGTGGTCCAGCCGCCGGTACATGAATCGCAGCGTCAACCGGTTGAGTGCGCTGTCCGTTCCGTCCCGTCTGCCGGCGTTGACATTGTGGGACGTGAACACCAGCCTCTTCCCCAGCGCCTTATAATACAGGGTCAGAAGGGTTCGGTCCAGGTATACAAACCGGTTCAGCCATAAAATGTGAAAGATCTTTGAATCGGTCGACGCTGCATAATGCAACAATCTGGCATAGTATTTCAGCACGCGCATGATTTTCTCCGCCATGGGCGCATCGGGGTCTGCACTCCCTCGCAGGTTGAGAAAAGAGACGTGGTCGTGCCGAAGGATCGGTGTGTCTTTGACGGGATCGCCGGCCAGGTAGTCGACCTCCAGTCCGCAGGAGAGCAGCCCCGACAAGAGGCAAAGCTCGTAGTAGTCGTCGCCTCCACGCCCGCGCAGCAGAGTGATTTTCATCTCGCGGAACCCTCTCCATTCAGTTGGCGGAAGATCTCGTCCATGATTTTCGACGTCAGAAAAATTTCCCGATAAGGGATGGGTGGAGGACCTTTTTCGGAAATGGATCGGTAGAACGAGGCGATCAGGTTTTTCATTCCCCAGTTCATATGAAAGTCATTTCTCAAAAAGCGGTGCACATTTGAAATCCCGCTGCCGACCGAATGACCGGCGACCTCGAAAGGGGGAATGAGTCGTTCGAGATGGCTCTTGTATTTTCCCCCTTTCAGTTTGAGCACCGTCTGGCGGCCGTAATCGACGACAAGGCCGTTTTTCGGTCCATAGAGACGGAATTGGTGCAACCCGGGGCGCATCTGCGTCGAAAACGTGAAATAGGCCGTCACGCCCGCCTCGTCGATCAGGATGACACGGAGCTCATCGATGAGATCGGACTCACCCAGGTCTTTGAGGAAGCGGCTCGTGAACCCTTGGGCTGTAACCCGGGGGGCGTCACCCGGGAGAAACTCCGCGATCTTACTGATGCCGTGGCTGATGACGTTGTGTAGTAGCTTGCCCGGCAGCTTTCTCACCCAATGACTTTTGTCGCCCAGAAGCGCCCGTGTGTAAACGGGGTCTCCGAGATCGTAACTGTAATAGCTCTCCATGTGAAGGGGACGGCCGCCCAGATATCCTTCCGCAATGATTTTCCTCATCTTCACGGCGGCCTGGCAAAACTGGTGGTCATGGCCGACGGTGATCGTCAATCCTCTTTGTTCGGCCATCTTCAGAAGTGCCTCGGTTTGCAGCGCATCGACGGTGAAAGGCTTTTCGACATAGATATGGGAGCCTGATTCCAGACAGAGTCTGCCGAGCTCGAAGTGGCTCTGGGGAGGGGTTGTAATGTGCACGGCGTCCGGCCGGCAGGCATCCAGCATCTCGCGCGCGTCGCCGAAGGCACCCCCCACGCTGAACCGGTCGCAGAACTGTTCGGCCATCAAGGGCTCTTCGTCGCAGGCTCCGACGATCCGGCAACCCGGGATGTACTGGATCTGCTCGGCATGGGCGTCGGCGATCTTACCGCACCCGATGACGCCGACCCTGATCATGGGCCCCCCCGACCTTTGCAATACTCGAAATAGCGCCGCAGCCCCTCTTCGGCGGTGACCCTCGGCGTCCACCCCAGCATCGTTTTCACCTTCTCGTTCGTGTACCGGTTGCCCTTCCAGTTGCTCGCCCAGCGCAGACGATTGAAGACGGGCGGCAGCTGTCCTTTCGACCATCTCGAGTAGTATTCCCAAAGCAGGCAGAAAAGGAAGCTGACTGTCCTCGGCAAGGGGATCGACCGGAAAGACCGGACGTTTTTCTTGTAAAGTTTCAAGAACTGGCGGCTGGTGGGTGCATCGTCGTCGACGACATTGAAGACCTGTCCTTCCACCCCCCTCTTCAGGCCTGCCAGAACGATCGCCTCCGCACAATTGTCCACATAGGTCAGGGGAAGACGGTTGGAGCCCCCCAAGTGGAGAAAGACCCCGAACGTCCCGACGCCGACCCTGCCGGTCATCTCCGGCCTGCCCGGTCCGTAGACTGCGCCGGGTCGGATGATGACCCAGGGCAGCCCCCTTTCCAGCCCGTAGCGACGCACAAGCTCCTCTTGCCTGACCTTTGCGTAACAGTAGGCTTCCCCTCGCAACCGGGGTTGCGGCTCGATCTCGCAGGTCTCGTCCAGCAGGGCGCCCCTTCGCAACTTGGCCGTCGAGTAGACGGTGAAGGAACTCACATTGACGAACCGCTTGAGTGTGCGGGATTGGAGCGCCGCATCCATGAGATTGCGCGTCGTCACGACGCTGTTCAGGAAAGCCGCCGGGTGCGATTTTTCCGCTGTCGCCGCCGCCAGGTGGTAGATCACGGAGACCCCCTCCACCGCCGCCTCGCAGTCGCTGCGGGACAGAAGATTCCCCTCGACGTACTCGATCGCGGCGTCGGCGGGTGGTTTACTTTGATTCCCACCGTGGCGAGGACGGACAAACCCACGGATACGCGAGAAACGGTACTCTGCAAGGATTTCCACAACCCTCCGGCCGATGAAACCATTGGCGCCCGTCACGAGCAGGACGTCGTCCGCCCCCACGATGAAATCCGCCTTTTCCGGGAAAACACCCGTTGTGTGTTGCACGCCAGCCATGAAATTCATCGGCTTCCGCTCTTCGCAGAAACCATGTGGCCCAAAACCTCCCGGGCGAAGCGCAGGAAGTTACCGATCGAAGTCTTTCCGTCGAAGAGGCAGATCAGAATCAAGAGGTGAAGGCCCAGACAGAAGGTGGATGCCGTCAGGATCCTCGCCACGGCGTTCCATGACCCATAGAGACCGGCCGTCCATTCAACAAAATACAGGATGTAACCGCTCACCGCCCCGGCGGCGACGGCGGAAAAAGCATGACCCCACAGCGGCGAAAGCAGTTCCCGGAGGGTGAACCCGGCGGGCCTTCCCGCATACCACAACCCCGGTCCTGTCAATACATAAAAAGACACCGTGTACGCAGCGGCGACTCCGATGGCCCCGAACGGCAGTCCTGCGACAAAGCAGGCAACCGTCACGAGGAGTTCGATCACCCCCCAGCGGAACCAGCGGTCTGCTCTGCCGAGAGCGAGATGAAGCCAGCCGTGGGTACCATAGACCAGGGTGATCCCGATGCAGGGACCGAAAACGGTGAAGATCTCACCGGCCATCTGCCACTGTGGTCCCAGCAGCAACAAAAGAAGATCCTTGCCCGTCAGCGTCAGCACTGCGCTCGCCGGCATCCCGATCAGTGCGAGCATGGCCAGGCTCTCCAGATAGTTCGACCGAAAGCGCTCACGGTCGTCGCGAATCCGGCTCAGGGAAGCCACGGCCACATTGGTCAGCGGATACGACAGCTGGTTCACGGGCATGACGAACAGGTAATAGGCTCTTTCGTAATGCCCCAGCGGTCTTGCACCATGGCGCCAGCCGATGAGGATCTTGTCGAGGTTGCGTGAGAAATAGTTCATCGCGAAATTGCCATAGGTGCTCATTCCGAAGCCCAGCATCGGTCGGATGGCCGTACTGATCTTGGGTGGACCGGGAACCCAGCGGCACAGGATCCAAGCACCCACCGCCATGGCTGCCAGGGGGACCACCCGCCTGCCGACCAGCGCCCAGTATTCCAAGCCTTGCAGGGCCATGGAGATTGCAACAACCTGCGCAAGGACGGCCGCCGCCAGTTCGTTTCCGGCGATCCGGTAGAAGTACAGGTTTCTCGAAAGCAAGGCAAGATGCTGGGTCGACAAGGCAACGAACAGGAAGGATACCGAGATGGCAACGGTGATCCCGATCAACCGGGGCTCCCCGTAAAACCACGCCAGCAAGGGCGCGAGAGTGATGAAGAGCATCGCCAACACGGCGCTCAAAACGATATGAATCCAGAAAAGCGTGCTGGTGTCCCGGTGGTTGACCGTTTCGGCCTGTATCGTGGCTTCCGTGAAGCCCCGAAGCCCGAAGTTCTGGAGCAGGAGACTGAAGGCGGTTACCATAGCGACGAGGCCGAAGTCGCCGGGTGTCAACAGCCTCGCCAGGACGATCGTCCCGAGCATCTGGATCCCATAGATCCCCACCTGCGAGGCCACCGTCGCGCCCGCTCCGCCGAGGGCCTTCCGCCGCAAACCGGTCCGCAGTATTTTGCTGTCGAAATAATCGTGCTGATCCTTCGGTGTCACGACTGCCCGCTCCATGGTTTTGCGGCGCATCGACGGAGCCGCTCATTTCTCCAACGGACGTTTTCGACCTCAGTCATCCGGGCCATCCTTCCCGTGCTCTATTGCGCCGGTACGGTCCATGGTGATGAGCAGGAAAAGGATCCAGAGAACACTCCCTGCCTTGAAGACCGCTTCCGTCATGTTCAGCATCATGGACGTCAGCCATAAGACGATTCGAAAGGATCCATATTCGAACCGAGCCGCCATCGTCTGCCTGCTGTGAATGTAGGCGGTCACGACGACCCCCCCGATCAGAAAAAGACCGATCCAGCCGAGATTGAGATAGATTTCCAGGTATCCGTTGTGTGATTGGTTCGGGCGATGCCAGAACATTTGCCATAGTTTTGTCAAGCGCTCGCCCAGCCAGAAGCTGTCGTACCCGGTACCGATCACCGCGTTCGGGACAAGCTGGAGAACCGCCTGCCAGATATCCGTTCTTCCCGTAAGGGTCCGGTCTCTTCCCAGCATCTCGATCAGGGAGCCGGATATTTCAAATTCAAATAGTGCATCGAGGCCGATGAGTGAAACGAGCGTCAGCATGATGAAACTCTCGACCTCGATCGCGCGTTCCCCCAGGGAATGAAAGAGGATCAGCAGCGCGATTCCGATCAGCAGAACCAACATGGAGGTCATACTGTCCGATCGGATGAGCAGCCAGAAGATCATGCCCAAAAGGACAAAATCCATCGGGTCCTTTTTGGTTCGCCACTTTGCGATGATCTCCCAAGTGAAAAATAGACCGAAGACGAGGCACAGGATCCCCAGCATGTTTTTGCTTGTTGTCACACCGCTGTAATAGGCGACCCCCGTCCATCGATCATAGTATTTGCCGTATTCCGGGAAGTACTTGATCAAAGTGACCGAAAGCGGCACGAGGATGTAGGCGCATTTCCTCAGCACCCACTTGAGCGGCTCCGGACTGCCGGGGACAGCGATGATGATCAGGACCATCAGCAGGTTGCCGACATCCTTGATCCATCTTTTCAGCGCCACGAATTCGTGATCCGACCATGAAATGCTTACCGCACAGTAAGAGAAAAAAAGAACGACCCAGATGTTGTTTTTCAGGATCAGCCCGATCTCATGCACTTGCCTCTTGCCGATGACGGCCAGCGCGCCTCCTGCGATCAATCCGAGGTAAAAGACCCGGTCGATCGGGTTGCCGCTCGCCATGTCGAAGTTTTCGTCCAGGGCGAGGTTGATGTCCAGCCAGAACGCAATTGGTCTCGATCCGACGATCAGAAGCCAGATCAGGGGGAGCCAGAGCCACGCCGGCTGAGCGGGTTCTCTCCGGTAGTCCCGGAAATACAGGAAACCGATCAAGAGAAAAGTGAGAAGGAGTGCAAGCTGCGGGGGCATGGAATCACCGGTGGCGAATTTTCGCGCGATCTTTTCTTGCGACAGGAGAAACGTTCGGCGGGTGCCGATGCGTGTGTGAACCGGCCTGGATGCCTCGGAAATTCAGCGCCCGCGTCCCGGCCGTTTCGTCAACGGACCCCCGCTGTCGATGAACCCTCATTCCGGCATGCATCTCCTACGGTTCTTCAATGAGATAACGATGAATCAACTCGGCCGTCATCAGCTTGTTGATGGCGTCGGTGAAGTTCGCCTTTCCTTCGATGTGTCCCCTGACGATCCGCTCCGTCTCGGACCGATTCAGGTAGGGTCGTGACACTGCCCGGGGGTCCAGCAGGACGTCTTTCACGTAACCCGACAGTTCGTCTCGAAACCAGATGCGGTAGGAGGTGATTTGGTATCGCCCTGCCAGCAGCGTCTCCGGCCTCAGAAAACGGAGCATGGCGTCGACTCTCGTCAGCCAATGCGGAAGCTCATACTGGTATGCATATTCCAGCTTGAACAGGGTGTACAGCAGAAAACGAAGGCCGAGGGACAGAAGAGGGATGTTTGGACCGGCTGTCCCACGGTCCGTCCGGATGTTCTGCAAAACGCCTCTTGTGTCTGTCGCCAGGGCGAGTCTCGTGTCGAGGGAGGATCGGGCCGCGTCGGGCGCCCGGTACATCAGCTTCACAAGATCGTTGTCCAGGTAAGGTGTGCGGAGAGTCGTCATGGAGGACTCGATCGCGAGTCGTCCGTATTCATGCCACGGGATTTCACAAAAAGCGGCAAAGGTTAAATCGTTGATCCTCTTCATCTCCCTCAGCGACACGGCAGCCCTGGAGATCTCCGGTTGAAAATCCGGATGGAAGAGATCTCGTTCCAGTTTCCGGGGTTTTCGCATCATGCTTTGCCGGCCGACGATTTCGCTTCCGAACTTTCCGGTCATGCGGATCGGGGCGATCCGCCGCGCCGAGCGGTTGAATGCGATGTCGTGAGATCCACAGACGTCATGGTAGCCGTCGCTGATGTAAATCGTCTGCCGGGCATGCGACGGGAACTCCGACAAGAAGCCCTTGTCCAGCCGAATCACCTGATACGGATGACCGCCGTTTGCGGCAATCACCCGCGCGATGGCGGCGTCATAGCTCTCCCGATTCGGGCCGGCCAGCGTAAAACAGGGCAATTCGTGCGGCGGCGCGTTCGCATGGGCCAGGATCGCCCGACTGTCCAGACCCGACGTCAGAGACAGGGCGATCGGTTGACGGGCGCGGAAATAGCGCGGCAAGACACGGTGAAACGTTTCTCGGAGCTCATCCAGGAAAGCCCCGTTGTCCAGAGCGGGCTGCCGCTCCCACTCTGCCACGTCGAAATATCGCTTGCAACCGGCAGGCACCGCCTTTCGAAAGGCAAGGGTCGAACCGGGCGGGAGCATCTCAACGCCCCGGAACAGGGTCCGCCGCCCCAGCGGACAGTCGCAAACGAACAACTGGGCCAGGGCCTCCATGTCCATGACTCTCAAGTCACGGCGGATTCTCAGCAGCGCCTTGGCCTCTGTGGAGAACAGAAACTCGTCCTTCCCGTCGAAGCAGTAAAAGCGACCGATCCCGTACCGGTCGTTGAACAACAGAACATTGCCCCTGGCGGTGTCCAGAAGCACACCGCTGAACATCCCGTTGAGATCGCCGATGAAGGCCTCGCCTTTTTCTTCATAGAGGTGAACCAGGTAACTCAAATCGTCACTGTTGAACCGGTGGCCCCGTTGACGTAGGTTCTCGATCACATCCTGATCCACGTAGGTCTCGCCGGCCAAAAGCAGAACGAGCGTGTGCGCTTCGTTGGTGATCGGCATGCAGTCAGAGGCGGACCCCTTGTGGCAGGTCCAGCCGGCATACAGCCCTGCGTTTTCATCCACGAATTCGCCTGTGGCATAACACGGATCGTGCTGCATGCAAGCCATCATGGCCGAGAGGTCCCGGCGCTCCGTCTCTCCATTCTTTCTGCTGATGATTCCCGCAATCCCCGGCATCAAACCGTTTCCCGGCTCAAAACGGCGTCATTTTTCTTCGACAATGGGACGACCCGGTTTCATATCGGTCATGCTCCGCCCTTTGCCGCGCCGCCGTATTTTCTCGAATACCACTTGGCCCGCAGCTCAACGAGTCGCGACTTGAAGCCAGGCGGCAGGGCCGCAACGAGCCCCCTGTGAAGATTCCAGTGGATGGCCTGTCTCCCCGTAAGACTCAGGGGGATGAAGTATCGCGGCACGTCATATTTTTGGAAACCGTTTCTGCGCTGAAAATCACCGGCGCCGCCGCTTTTCCAATAGCCGTATGTGAGGAAGGGAATCTTCTTCTCGCAGCAGATTTCGACGGCCTTCGCAATGAGCGCGTTGTTGACGCCCTTGTCGCGGTGCGCGATCTTCGAGATGATTTGTCCGAGTTCCGCGTAATTCCCCGCATGGCAGAGCATGATCAATCCGATCAATTCATCGCGGTAATATGCACCGATCATTTCCTCCCGGAACAGGTACTTCGAAAATTGCCGCCGTATCGTTTCGACATCCTTTCCATAATGCCAGAACCTCTTCCCCTGCCGGACGGGTGCTTCGTTGTAAATCTCCGTCATTCCCCTGACAAAGGCATCATCATACTGCGTTTTCCGGACGATGACGCCTTTCTTCTCCGCGTTGCGAATCGCCCGTCGGGCATTGGTGTCGATCTGCTTTTTAAACCAGTGTTCGTAGCTGCTGATCGGGACGGCAGCGATGGAGTCGAACTCCCGGTAGTAACCGAACCTCGGACTCGTGTCCGGCAGTCTCTGCATCATGGTGAAAAGATCCACCCGGAGATTCGACGCCTTGAGAGCACTCAGGATCCGCTCGGGATCCTCGACATCCTCGTACCACTCATCGCGAAGCCTTGCTGTTTTCATCCATGTACCGCTCGTGATGACCACGTGATTGTCGACTTTCACGGCATCAACAAGAACGGGGGTTCCCCGGACGCTGATTTCTTCTTTGTATACCTGCATCATGCACATCCTCGCCTGATTCTATCGATGAGGTGATCCGTCGGTCCTATCGCCGTTCATCCGCCCTCCGTGAACGTCCCGTGTTGAACCGCCGCAGAGCCAGTTCCCGGAGCCGTTGCATTTGTTCTCGCCGGTGGAAGGCCACGAGGTCTTCCGATACAGGACGCTCCATTCCGGTCAGCCAGGCCCAGCAGTAACCACCGAGGAGGCACAGACCGCCGATCAGATAGGGAGGCTTGGCCATCTGGTACAGGGACCGGGCGACCTGCCAGAGTGGATGGCCCCCACACCAGTAGTCTTTTTTTCCGTAGTGGAAGCGTGCCCCGAGGACGCCGCTTTCAGCCGTTCCCATGCCCCGGTGGTGCGTGAACGTCATCTCCGAGAACGAGTAGGTCTCCCAGCCTTTCATGCGCGCGGTCGTTGATGCGATCCAGTCGATTCCGCCGCCCTTCACGGGACGGTAGCCCCCGATGCTTTCGAAGCAAGTACGGCGAAACAACTGGCACTGGCCGTTGACATGGTGGACGTTGATGTAGCTGTCCCGATAGGAATGGAAAGAACCTTCCACGTAGTGCGTCCCCGCCACTCCCAGCTTCGGCATCGTCTGGAATTTTTCGAGAAGGAATTCGAAATAACCTGCTTCGAAGGAAATATCGGCGTCGAGATTACCGATGACGTCGTATGCCAAGTGCCGGACCCGTTCACAGGCGGTATTGAATGCAAGGGCCTTGCCGGCGAAGCTCCGGTCTTCGCGTGCCGGCATCCGGATCAACTCCATCCAGGGGGTTCCTTCGGCGTAGTGCTCCACGATCTCGCTCGTCCGGTCGGTCGACCCGTCGTCCACGATGACCCACCGAAGGGGCAGGACGGTCTGGGCCATCACGGATCGGATGGTCTTCTCGATGTGCTCTGCTTCATTGCGGGCCGCCGTAATCAGCACATAGGACAGTCGACTTCCCACCATCTTACCTCCATGTCCGCCGCATCATGACAGGATCTCTGCTGATTGTCCGCGGAGCCATTCCTCCAGGACAACGAGGCTGTAGAGGATCTTGTGATAATCCTCCCGGTTCGTCCTGTGTCTTTCGTACAATCCTTTGACAGCCTCCGGGCGCAGGAATCGATACATCAGGGATCCCGTATCCAGGAAATAATGCTCCATCTTCTGACCGAGGGAATCCCGAAACCATTCGTCGACGATTTTGACGGCGAATCCTCGTTTCTTCCTCTTCAAGATGGTCTTCGGCAGGAAATCGCGGCAGACCTTTCGGTGCAGCCACTTCCCGGTGCTGTATCTCATCTTCAGGTTCGAAGGCAGTCTCTCAACATATTCAACAATTTCACGGTCCAAATAGGGGACCCTGACCTCGAGACCGTGGGCCATGGACATCTTGTCTCCGAACATCAGCAGCTCGTCGGGGAGGGACGATCGAATTTCCAGGAATTGAAGTCCCCCGAGTTCGTCCGTATTGCGCATCAGGTCCGTCAGGTCACCCCAAAACTCCAGCACGCGGTCCCCTGAACCGGGGGGAATCAGGCCTTCGTGAAAAAGTCCGTCGATGGCGTCACCGGGCAGGATGGAAAAGACGGATTGATACCGTTTCATCCGGTCGGCGACATGGAGTGCGTACACGCCTCTCTTCAGGGCTTCATTACGCGGAAGGGCATGGACCAGGTACATCAGCGGCCGCTGGATGAACCCGGGCATTTTTCGCCACAGGCTCCCGTAATGGACACCCACGTGGCGGGGATAGCCGCCGAAGAGTTCATCGGGGCCCTGGCCGATTAAAGCAACCTTGACATCCTGGCGGGCCCGGCGACAGACGAAGTGCATGAGAACGGTCGAGGCACTGGCAATGGGTTCTTCCAGGCAAGCCACCACCTGGGGCAGATGGGACTCGTACGTCGCACGGTCCATCTCGACAGGGACATTTCGGGCCGAAAAGAGCCGGGCAGTCTCTGCCGCGTCATCCAGCTCATCGTCGGCAAAGGCTTTCCCGAAACCCACGGTGTAGGTCGGCCAGGCGCTACCGTATAGATTCATCAATCCCAGCAGCATTCCGGAATCGATCCCTCCACTCAGGAGCAGTCCCACAGGGACATCACTGATCAGTTGCCGTTTGACCGCGCGCTTGTAAATGTCCAGCAGCTCTTCCGCCGCCGCGGCGTCCGTTTTCGGGGGCTGAAAGGGGGAGGGCGCAAATCGGTACCACCGCTCGACGCGGCAGGCTCCGTTTTCGCAAACGAGCATCGTTCCCGGCGCCAGCTTCCGGATTCCCCGGTACAGGGTGAGGGGCGAGGGCGTATATCGATAACGCAGAAACAGGTTGAGGGCGACGGCATCCACCCCCGGTGATTCACCGAGGACAGCCAAAATGGGCCGGATTTCGGATCCGAAGAACAGAGTTCCTCCCTCGATCCGGTAATACACGAGCTTGATCCCCATCGGGTCACGGGACAGAATGAGCCGCTTGCGGGCTGCATCCCACAGGGCCAGCCCGAACATCCCGTTGAGGTGGTTGAAGACGTCCAGCCCCCACTGCTTGTAGCCGTGAAGGATCACTTCCGTATCTGATCTTGTGCGAAAGACGTGTCCGTATCCCTCCAACTCCCTGCGGAGCTCCGGGAAATTGTAAATCTCCCCGTTGAACACGATCCAAACGGTTTTCCCCATGTCCGACATGGGCTGGTGTCCACCCTCGAGATCGATGATCGAGAGACGCCTGAATCCGAACCCCAGCGGACCCTCGAAGTGGAAGCCCTCATCGTCCGGTCCCCGGTGAATCATCGTGCCGGTCATTTTCTCGATTTCATCCCGCCGGACGGAGGCGCCGTCCCCGAAGCGATATGCGCCGCAGATGCCGCACATGGCCGCTCTTTTACCCCTTCCCCGCCTTACGGGTATCCGCCTGGCGTTCCCGGTATAGCAGAAATACGAGGCTCCGAAACATTTGTGCCTGTGCCCAGCGGTGCATGGGAACGTTGTCCCAGCCAAGGAAGAGTTTTCTCGAGCGGAACGACCCGTCCGGTTTCTGCCAGTGCCGTAAAAGATCGTCCAGGACGTTCCAGAGCGTGTCTCCCAACCCGCTGTAACGGTCCTTGAGCAGAACGCACAAATTCATGCACTCGGCGTAATCATACAATTCGCGACGGTATACGGTGAGGCGAGGGGCTTTCGCGAAGGGTTTCGGGAGCCCTCGCTCATCGAAGAGATTTTTCAAATAATACTCGACACCCCGACGGATCGCTTCAACACACCTCCCATCTTCCGTCAAGGCTTCAATCTTTGCCAGGGCTTTCAGAACAAAGCAGGTGTGATAATGATCGACGAAGTCCCGGACGGAATCAACGGCATATGGCCAGGATCCATCCGGCCTTTGCGACTGCAGGACGAAATTCAGGTTTCTATCGGCCAATCGCCTGTATCGTTCGTCCCGAAACCGCTTCGAGGCGCTGGTTAAAAGGTATGCGCGATAAGCTCCCGCGTTCACGACGCCTTGATGACCCTCGGGGGTATAGGAGCATGTGCTCGCCTCCGGGGAGGTGTCGAAATCCTTGATGTCCTTTGAAGCGTGCTCGGCGATGGAACGCATGACGGTCAGCCATTCGTGGTTTCCGTCCAGGTCGAAGGCCAGGGAGAACGCCTCGTAGGCATAGGGCGTTGTCGTGATCAGGGGCGTACCGGCGGTGATCGTGCCGCCTCGCGTCACCCAGTCGAAGGGATAGCCCCAGCAGTATCGTTCGTATCCGGGAGCCCGGGTCCGCTGGAGTTCGCGCAGGAAGTGAACAGACCTCTCGTAGTACCGGGGATCATCCAGGACTTGCGCAAGCATTGCAAATCCCATAGCGTAGTGCGCATCGGCAATCGGGAATCTCCGCGGGGAATCGAAAAACCGTCTCGCAGAGGGGATGAACGCTTCACAGAAAATCATCGGTAGGACGGCCAGGGTCCCCGGCAGGGGCCGCTCATAATAGAGCCGCTTGGCCGCTCCACCCAGAGGGCCTGCGAAAAAACTTTGGTGGTCCAAGGAATTCTCCCCGTAGCGGGACAGCCATTCGACAAACCGCACGATGGACTGTGTCAGCTGTTTTTCGACGGCGGGGGTCATCTCTCTGCGGAAAAACGCAAAGGTCCGTGTAAGACCTGCGCATTCCTGCACATCCTTTTCATCTGCCGATCTTGCCGGAGGGGCATGCCGATCCCTAATCGAAGAAATCCCTGACGCTGTCTGCGATATACAAGATATGCTGCTCGGTCAGTTCCGGATACAGGGGAAGGGACAGAATTTCATTCGAGGCCTCGAGGGCGCGGGGGAAATCTCTCGCGCCGAAATTCCGGTAAGAGTATGCCTTCAGCTTCGGCAGGGCGATCGGATAGTGAATACCCGTCGAAACGCCCCGACGTGCGAGGTGATGGATCAACGCCTCGCGGGTCCCGTTCCTGGCACGGACGACATAGAGGTGGTAGACCGCTTTAACGTCGTCAATCTCCACGGGCGTTGTCAGCGGGGTGTCTTTCAGCCGTTCGTTGTAGTGGTAGGCAGCCCTTCGTCGCTTCTCGGTCCACTCGTCGAGGTGTTTGAGTTTGACATTCAGGACGGCGGCCTGGAGACCATCGAGGCGGCTGTTGATCCCTTCCAGTTCATGGTCGTACTTGCTGACCCTCCCGTGATTGGCGAACATCCTGGCCCTGCGCGCGATGTCGTCGTCGTCGGTCACGATCGCGCCCGCATCCCCGTAGGCGCCGAGGTTTTTCCCCGGGTAGAAGCTGAAACAGGCGACATCGCCGATGGAACCGATTTTCCGACCCTTGTATTCGGCCCCGTGCGCTTGCGCTGCGTCCTCGATCACGCGGAGATCGTATTTTCGCGCGAGGGCGAGGATCGGGTCCATGTCGGCCGGTTGGCCGTAGAGATGAACGGGGATGATCGCCTTTGTCCGATAGGTGATCTTCTCCTCGATTCGGTGAACGTCCATGTTATAGGTGAGGGGATGGATGTCCACGAAGACGACCTTCGCCCCGGCCATGGTCACCGCCTCGGCGGTGGCGATGAAGCTATTCGCTGCCGTGATGACCTCGTCGCCGGGACCGATGCCGAGGACCTTGAGTGCGATAAACAGGGCATCCGTCCCGTTTCCCACGCCCACACAGTGTTTCGCGCCGCAGAAGGCCGCGAAGGCTTCCTCGAAAGCCTTCACGTGGGGACCGCCGATATAGGCGGACTGGGAGAGGACGTCCGCGATGGCTTGATCGATCTCCTCCTTGATGGTCCGGTATTGCGCTTTCAGGTCGACCAGGGGAATGTTCATTGTCACCTCTCGAGATCCGTGGCGGAATTTCCGAAGAGCAGGGTTTACGGAGAACGTCAGAGCTTTCGCAGGAGTCGGGCCGGGTTTCCTGCGTAAAAGCCCGCTTGGGAGATATCCTTCGTCACAACGGAACCGGCGCCGATGACGACCCGGTCGCAGACCCTCACCGGCAGAAGGGTCGCGTTCGAACCGATCGACACGTGATTCCCTACAAACGTCGGTTTCCAGAGATCCGTCCGGCCCCGTGCGGGACCGCCTTCCGAGAACAGATCGTTGATGAACATGACGCCGTGACCGATGAAGCAGTCCTCCCCGATGGTCGCGAGCTCGCAGATAAACGTGTGCGACTGCACCCTCGTGCGGTTCCCCACCCGGACTCCCTTCTGAATTTCCACAAAGGGGCCGATGAAGCAGTCGTCACCGATCGTACATTCGTAGAGGTTCACGGGTTCGACGACGGTGACGCCGGTACCGAAGGCGACGTCGCGGATACGGCACTGGAATATCTTGTCGGGAGCCGACATTCAAACCTCAGAGATCCAAGACTCAGAAAGGCATGAATCCGGAGCCGCCGCGTCAGGCGGCCAGGATTCGAACGACTTTACGGGCGTGATCGACACCGCTCAGGCACTGGGTGCCGTTTTCGATGCAATCGATAAAATGATCGATTTCCACCTGGATCGGCTCTGGAAAATCGATCCGGGGCAGGATGATATCTCCTTCACGCTGGTTGAAGCCTTGAGCCCGGGGATTGTCGTAATCCATGTGCTGGCCCAACACCGCTTTGCGGTCGATCCCCTTGTCGTAGATTGCGATCTTGTTTTCGGCGTCATTGTCGTAGACGATCATTTTCTTGGACCCGACGATGGTCATTTGGCGAAGCCTTCGAGGGTCAAGCCAACTGACATGGATATTCGCCATGATTTTGTTTGGATAACAGATGTTGATGAAGACGACGTCATCAATTTTCTCCTGGATGTAATCGACCCCCCTCTTGACGATGGAAATCGGTTCGGGGTCTCCCAACCAGTACTGGATGATGCTGATGTCATGGGGGGCGAAATTCCAGAGGGCGTTTACGTCAGAGCGGATCCTTCCCAGGTTGAGCCTCTGGCTGTAGATGTAACGAATGTCCCCGAGTTCCCCCGCGTCGATGAATTTCTTCACGTACCGAACGGCGGCATTGTACAGGAAGGTATGACCCGCCATGGCGACAAGATTTTTCCTCCGAGCGATCCTTCCGATCATGTCGACCTCGGCAACCGTTGTGGCCATCGGCTTCTCCACCAGGATGTGCTTCCCAGCCTCGAGCGCCCGTACCGCGAGTTCGAAATGGGTCGACACGGGTGTGGCGATCACCACGGCGTCGGTGTCTCTGTCGCCGAGGATTTCATCGACGTTATCGGTTACTCGAACGCCGGGATAGAGGCTGAGGACATAGTCCCGTCTCTGCACTGCGATGTCGACGACGGCTCTCACGCAGCATCTCTTGCTCGCCACGAGGTTTCTGAGGAGATTGGGCCCCCAATAACCGACACCGATTTGAGCTATCCTGACCAAATCAAACCTCCTTGCGATGGAGGGATTTCTTGAAATTCTTTTTGACCGTCGATTCCATAACGCCGCAGGATCGAAACATCGTAAGCTTCAACCTTCGTTTGAAAAAGTCATGAGATCAGAGAGCGATATAGATTGATGAAGTCATGCTTTTGGATTTCCCATCCATAGACATGAAGAAATCTGCAGGCCTCCTCCGCTTGTCGACGCCTCCTTGCCTTGTTACGGTAGGCATCGAGTATGGCCTCGGATAGTGATTCGATGTTCTCTGGCTCGAAGTACGTTACCATGTCTTCCGTGAAATAATGCTGGATGGTGTTCAACCGGGGAGCGACGACCGGGATGTTTAAAGAGACATACTCGAGCATCTTCACGGGAAGCATGAGTTCGGTCGCCACATTTCTCCTGTTCGAGATGATGCCGAGATGCATGCGCCGCAAAGCCGGCAGCAAAGACTCCAGCGGCAGTGATGGATGGAAGTTGACATGATTCTGAAGACCCAGTTGATCCCGGAGCGCCACAAATTCGTCGCGATCATCCCCGTCGCCGTAAATGTGAAATTTCAGATTCGGTATCCTGTCGATCAATTTGGCCAGGGCATGGATGGTCAGATCGATCCCCAATCGTTTTGCGAGCGTTCCATGGTAGACGAGATGAAAGCCGTCCGCCTGTTTCGTGTCATCCTCATTCTGCAGATCGACTCCAAACCATCGATGATGGGGAACGTTCATGGAAACGAATGTTTTATCCGCAGGAATGCCCCTTTTGACCAGGGCGTTACGCTGCGGGTGATTGACGCAAATAATCCTCTGTGCGAATCGGCAACAGAGAGCCTCTTCGAACGAAAACAGTTTGAAGATGAAACGCGAGTTTGTTCCGAACTTGGCGACGTAGGTCTCGGGGACGGAGTCGTGGATATCCAGTACGACTTTCCTTTCCGAGAGCCGTGGGATCATCGCGCTGAACACGAGAAAATTCGGCATGTTATGGATATGAACCACGTCGGTCTTGTTCTGGAGCCGCAACCCGCTCACGGCCAAGAATGCAGCCGACAGAAACTTGAGGTAGGAGATGACGTAACGTGCAACGCTCTTGCCGCGGTATCGTTCGACATTGAGTTCCCGCACGTTCACTCCGTTCAACCGGTAACGCCGTGACACCGCACCCTCTTTCGGCACCAGAACCGTCACTTCATATTCGTCGGACTCCACGAGGGTTTCGGCCTCCCGGCGGACGCGGTTGTCGATCACATACCGTGAGTACACCACCATGCAAACGTGTTTTTTTTCTCTATCCACCATCCCTCAGAGATATTTCGATGAGGATACGGATGTGTTCGATCTGTCGATCGGAAAAGAAGAAATCGTCTGATGGCCGTCTCCCGACAGGGGAATATCGATCCTTTTGATCTTGACGCCCTGCCGTGTCTCTCGTTCTCCTCCGTCGGTTGGGATGTGAATTCTCAAGACAAGGTCGGGCGTGTCATCCCGATCGCCCGAAGAGACGCAGATGTTCCATATGGATTCTTCGACGTCCCGTGCTTTAAAGGCCGCCGATCGCCTCTTGTTAAACCATCGTACGACCTGTTCCGCCGTCCCGAACCAGGCCCCGCGCGCCCGCAGCTCCCCGAGTACCCGCATGTAAAAGTCGTCCCAGAACCTTTCCGGCCCAAGGCTCCGGCAATGCCAGTTCAGCGTGATCACGCCGCCGAACATCGATATGTCGGACATGATTTTATCGACGAGTTCATACGCGGCCGATTGTGTGAGGGCCATTCGAGCAGGCAGAAAAAGGGCGGTGTCCATGACGTGGAGAGGCAACTCGAGCATCCGATCCGTTCCGGGGAGGCGGAAGACCTGAGCCGTGCCGGCCCGGTATCCGACCGCCTCGTTGTATCCGCATGTGGAATCGTAGGCGAATCCCGCTTTCTCCAGGATGGCCGGTGATTGTTGAGAGAAATAAAGCCAGTGCATTCGAACGCCTGCGGTGGCGCCCGTGAAAGTCTCCTTCACTCTCATCAACTCCTCTCGGCCCGCCTCGACGTCCAGCCAGGCATCGATTCCGTGAAGGGCAACCTCCTTTCCCTTCGACGCCAGCCGGCAGATGTCACATTCGAGTTCGGTGACATCGTATTTCGACGCGCGCTTCCTTGGCGCTTCGCCCTTGCGGCAGCGACCCGGCTTGTTTTTGACGGGAATAAAGAAGAAGGTGGAGGGCAGCGCCCCTTCGATCTCGACGTAACGGTCGAACGGGACCATGAAATCCTTGGCGATACCGACCCAGACCAATGGCAAGGAAAAAACAGCCAACCAGTTCTTCCAGAGTTTCCTCCAAACGAGGTCGCCCTTGAGCACGCGGATCACCGATCCAAAGAGTGCGCGGGAGAGAAACCCGAACAGGGTGGAATCGATTTTGTGTCGGCGGATACCGGCGAAGTCCACATCATGGGTGAGGCATGCGATAAAGGCGTGCCCGGCCGGTACGGGGGGAATTTCAACGAGCGGCACACCGGCCATCAGGATGAGATCACGGAGCATGGCGATGTGGAGTTCCAAAGTCGGAATCCGCGCATGTTCAACGGGCTGGCCGCAGCGCAGCAGAAAATCAATTTCGCGGAAGAGATCGAAGCCGATCCGGAGGATCGTCCGTCCATTCGTGTTCCGTTTCACTCCGACGGGCTGGTTCGTTCCTTCTATCCGTATCAGCGGATCGCCGGACCTCTCGAATATCAGGGTTTCTCCGTAGATCGGGATCCCTTTCTCCCGCCACACCACCTTGACGCCCCCGACGGGCGATCCCTTTCTGAACGAACCGGCAACATCCAGGCGCCCTGGCTCGCTTCCGTAGATCATCACTACGGACGAATGAGGATCTTCTCCGATCTCCGAGGATGCGATGACGACATCATAACGGCTCCCCGGACGGTAAAATTCCCAGGGGGTCTTGAACAGATGGAAGAATTCCTGGACGATGTCCCGGTCACTTTCTCTTGCAATGACGCCGATCAACGGTGTTCCCCGCGGGGGCCGTTGGGATGACGTTCCCACCGGTAGACGCGCAACCCTTCGCCGTCAAAAATCGGCGTGAGGGCGCTCTTGTGGAAAGACGAGACGACGTCCGCCACCGATTCCCTCGTTCGGGTCATGCCGATCTTCGCGTACCACGAGGACAACCCGAGACGCTCTCTGAGGAATTCGACGACGATTGCCGATTGCTGATCCGTGCTGAGCAGTTTCTCTTCCTCGACCCGGTCGAGCTGGACATACCGGCTGGAAAGCGCTTCAAAATCCCAGCCGAATCGGCCCAAGGCGACGCCGACGGCGGCGTTCCAGTTTCCGAATATCTTCATGTCGTCGCCCGTCACCGACTGGAGATACCGCCCGATCTCGTACCGTTCGCGGCCGTCCGTCTCGCTCGGGATCACCCACAGTCCGTACGTCATGACCAGGGCCGCAAGAAAGACAACGGGCATGACGTAGAGCTTGTGCGGCACGCGACGGAGCGCGACGCCCGCGGGGAAACTGAGAACCCAGAAAAGAAGAAGGAGGAAGGCGCCACCTTCCGTCAAGAATGCGCCCATGTACATGGCGACCAAAACCTGCGGGGCAGCGCCCAGCAGCAGGCCGTAGAAGAGATCCCTTCGCTCCCGCCAGACGATGACAAAGCCCCAGACCACGAACGGAAGAAGAATGTGCAGGTTGAGGATCACGATCTCTCCGAATTTCAGGCCTCTCCAGAGGAGGGAACGCCCGCCCCCGACGTCCGTGTCGGGGCCGAAGATCTTCATGATATTCGATCCGATGAGCTCGAAGACGCCGAAATAGCCGATCAGGGCGAACAGGCCGACAAGAAACATGCGTCCCAGGGTATCCCAACTGCGCGACTTGAGAAAGGCGAAGGAGGCGGCAAGACCCGATAGGGGCGTCACGAGATTGGCCGCCAAGAAGGCCGCCGATGACGCCAGAATCTTGCGGCGGAGAAAACCGTATACGAAAAGCAGCGATAAACACAACTGGAGGGCGTACACCTCGCCGATCAGGCTGTGGTACCAGATGCTTGGAATCAGACCGGCCACGCAGGCGGTGATCAGCGCAACCTCCCTTCGGACACCCAGCCAGGCCCAGATCAGGAACGTGACCCCGACCGCCAGGGCCCCGCTGATCGCCGAGACGAGTCCGGAAGGCCAGAGGGTCTGCGCCCACCCACCGGGAACGAGGTGATAGACGCTCCAGAGGAGGACGGTGTGAGCGATGTGGTAATTCGGTAAAGGTTCCAGCCCGATCAGAGAACGATAGCGATGATCCAGGGCGGAGTATGTCAGGATCGGCCGGTCGGAACTCGCCCGGCAAGCGTATGCGAGTACGTCGGCGTTCGAGGTCCACGAGGGAATCTGACAAACATAGAAGACCAGGAAGGCCGCGAACAGGATGCCGAATAATCTGCCGTCCGACCATTGATCGATTTTGTTGTAAATGCGGCCAACCTCCAATCAGATCCATCCCCGTTTTAACCCGCGTGATGATTTCACCGACAGCATTTTCATGATGGGATTTCAGGCTGCAGTGAATCAGCGGAAGTCGTTTTCTGCGATGCGGTCGAAGCGGATGAAGGCATTTTTGGAACCAGGGTCTTTTGAAAGGAATCGCGGCTCCCGAAACATGGAAAGTTCTCTCCTGACCCGGTTGCACCGAACGGTGTGGTCGAAATCCGCAATGAGCCGTTTGCTAAGGGTCTGTGCGAGGGGCTCGTATTGTCGCATGAGGTCGTGTGGAAACGCATGACTGCGTTGTCTTCCGTGTTGGCTCCTGTACAGAACGGGCCGGACGGGACATCATACCGTTTTCGCCGACGCCCGCATCCTGCGGGCATCCGAAAGAAGGGACGATCTTTTTGTCATCGCTGATCCCGCGGCTGGGCAGTTGGATGAGCATGGAAAGATTTCCGGTTCTCGCCCGGCTTGAAACCCTGGCTGACGGCGGGGGATTTCACAAATAAACCATTTCGCCTTTCTTCTTCAGTGAACGCTCCGCGGCCTGAAGGATTTTGACGACCCGGAGGCCCGCATGACCGTCATTGATGGGACGGGTGCCGTCGCTGACACATTCGATGAAATGCTCGACCAGGAGTTTCAGCGCTTCGGTCTGATCAAGCCTCGGGGCCCACATATCGCCCGATCGATAGCTGACCAGGAGGTCGTAGACGCCTTCCTTGTTCGTGACCTTCACCCCCTTGTCATAGACACGGATCTTGATGTCGGGGTCCACGTCGTTCCAGACCAGCATCTTCTTCTTGCCGCCGATCAGGGTGGTCCTGACCTTGACGGGGGACAGCCAGTTCACATTGATATGAGCGATCAGGTTGTTCGGGAAATAGCAGGTGACGTAAGCGATGTCCTCCATGCCCCGGTTGTAATGGGACTCCCCCGTCGCGATGACGGCGGTGGGCTTTTCGGCGATCAGGTAGTCCATGATGGCCAGGTCGTGAGGGGCAAGATCCCACACGACATTCACGTCGTGCTGGAAGAGACCCAGGTTGACGCGTGTGGAATCGAAGTAGAGCAGTTCACCGAGATCCCCCCCGTCGATCAATTCCTTCATTTTCCGGACGGCGCCCGTGAATAGAAAGGTGTGGCCGACCATGATCTTCAACCCCTTCTTTTCCGCCAGCTCGATCAGTTCCTCCGCCTGATCCGTCGTGTAGGTGAAAGGCTTCTCGACAAAGACATGCTTGCCGTTGAGGAGGGCCTTCTTGGCCAGCTCGTAATGGGTGAAGACCGGCGTGACGATGGCGACCACATCCGACTCACCGGAACGGATCAGTTCATCGCTGTCGGAGGTGACGGGCATTTCAGGGTAGATCTTGTTCAGCCTTTTCAGGGCATCATGGTTGCAATCGCATACCCTGACCACTTTGGCACCCGCAGCACTGTTGAAATTCCTCACGATGTTCGGGCCCCAGTAGCCGTAACCAATGACTCCTACGCGTAACATTTCTCCCCCTTTTCCGATGCAAAAATCATTGTGAAAGATCCCGGTGCAAGAAGACGAGATGAAGACACGGGACGAAAAGGACCCCGTCAGTAAGCCCCCTTACATGAGATGACGGCCATGGGCGTTTTGAGAAGGATCTTGATGTCCAGCCACAGGGACCGTTCGTTGACGTACCGGAGGTCCAGCCGCACCATTTCGTCGAACGTTGTGCTGCTGCGCCCGTGAACCTGCCAGAGACCCGTGATGCCGGGTTTGACCTGGCGAAGCCGCCGTTTGTGCCAGGTATCATAGAGGTCGAATTCGTAGGGAAGGGGAGGGCGCGGCCCCACGAGGGACATCTCACCCCGCAGGACGTTGATCAGCTGGGGAAGTTCGTCGAGACTGGTCTTCCGGATCCACCTGCCCACAGGGGTGATGCGAGGATCATCCGTCAGCTTGTAGACGCTTTTTTCTTTGTTCGTGACCGGGGTCGTGTCCTCCGGCTTGCAGTGGATGAACTGTTTGACGTAATCGATGTGGGGGTTTTCCGCACGGTCGATGTACATCGATCTGAATTTGAGGAAAGTAAAGGGTTGCCCGTGCATGCCGACTCTGGTCTGACGGAAGATGACGGGTCCTTTCGAGGTCGCCTTGACGGCGATGGCGATGGCGATGAAAAGCGGAGAGAAAATCATCAGTGCCAAGATGCTTCCGCCTATGTCGATGCATCTCTTGACGAACGTGTTTTGCTTGCGGGAAGCTTTCGGCGGCGACGGTTCGGGGTCGAAGACACTGTTGAGGCCGTTTCTTTTTCCGCTGTCATCGATCTCTTCGGGATAGACGTGGAGGAAGATCCGGATTTTTTTCAGCTCATCCGCCTCCAGCGACAGCCCGAGCTGCCCATGAATTTTCCGGAGGAGCCCCTTTTTCACGTTTTCACTCAGGATCTGGATCTCCGTGAAGATGATGCCGATGAGAGAATCTGTCCGGTACCACCCCCTCATGTCCGTATCCCGGAGACAGCTCGACAGCATTTTCTTGACGCTCTGCAGGATTCGGACGTATCCGGGATTTTCGACGTGCGCCGTGACGTCGAGAAGCATCAGGATGAAGGGCCTCCTCGAACGCTCACTTCGTTTCTGCTCGATGTAAAGGAGCCGATGGAAATCGTTTTCGTTGCGAAAACTCTGATCGCAGAGATCGATTCCGGATGATGCGGAATTTCCAAACTTCAGAAGGTTGAATTCCATGTTATTTCCGACAGGCCTCCTGCTGGTTACCGACGGTCCGTGGACAGGCTCACGCCCTCTCGGTTACATTTCAAGCTGAAATGAACTTATGCGGAGAGGTCAAATTGTCTTTTCAAAAAAGGTACTTATCGACTTACGATCGAAAGTTGTGGAACCGAGCGCTCGATTGATGTCGCAGCCGTTCCTCTGCGCAAGATTCCCTGCAAAGCATTCCGATTCGCTGAATCCAATTTCCAATATCGTCTGACGGCTCCCGGGATGTTTTGCCCGGGTCCAACGGCAGGCAAGAAGACAGGACCGTCACCCCTCCCCCCTCAAGAAGAGCATTCTATTCAAAGAGCAATCGACATGCCAGGACTCGAAGAATAAATGCCGCCTAATATATTGGATTTTATCGGTATTTTATGATTACGTGCCCTTTTTTTCACCCCGGGCGACATAAATGTCACAGCCAGGGTCCAGCGTCTGAGGGATTCTGAACAGCATCATTTTCAAAGTACGAATAATATTCGTTTTTCTCCACCGACACGGATGTCATACTCAAGGTACTCTGAAACCTCTGAACGTCGGACATGAAATTCTTTTATATTTTTCCCAAAGTCAACGCGCTTGCCATAGAGTCTGTTGATAACTGGGTACCAAAAAAACTGTTTGTTGAATCGTTATAATAAGTTAAATGATGATCTCGAAATTAATCTTCTGCAACGCTTTGCTTACCATAATAGAGAATCGCTGCAGAATTACAATACGCAGACCTTCTTATTTTGTTTCGTATAATGTCTTAGGATTTACTACGAAGAAAGTATTAGACAGTATTAGAAGGGATAAAACTTTCGTTATTTTGAATAGATATTTTGTTCTTTTTCATCGAATCAAAGTAGATTTTAGGCGGGTTTTCGCGGTGATTGTCACAGGCACCTCTAATCGATAAACCGTAGGGTACTTCGGGGCTCCGGGTTTAATGCCCGCTTTTCTCGATAGACTCGAATCCAGGCCGAGATGCCCCCGCCAAGGTTGACTTTTCATCCTCTTGTGTTAGTCTTTCGCAACTGTTTCGGATCTGAAAACAGGGCGGAGGAAATCTTCATGAAGGTGATCGTCAGAAAAGGCAAACTGGCAGAATTTAAATGCGATGTCGCCGTTGTCTGTCACTTCGATGGGAATCAGAAGCTCTCAGGGGGCGCCGAACGTCTCGATCGGGCATCAGGGGGGCTTGTCCGTGAAGTCATCGGAAGCGGCGACTTTCAAGGCAAGAAAGGGCAGATTGCAGTCATCTACACGAGGGGAGCGATCCCGGCCAGACGCGTTCTTCTTGTCGGTCTGGGGAAGAAAGAGGAATTCGACCTGGAAAAATTAAGACGGGCTTTCTCGAGGGCCGCCCAGCGCGCCAGGGAGCTGAATCTCAAGAACCTGGCCGCCTCCGTCGACATCGGGGATGTCCGTTACACAAATGGTTGCCTTGCGGAGGCCATTGTGGAAGGAGTGATCCTCGGGCTCTATCGTTTTCTTCCCTACAAGACGGTGAAAGAAGAGGACCGCTCGAAGATCAGGGAACTCATCATCGTGGAAGACCGGGGGGGAGTGATCGGCGAGGTCAAGGAAGGGGCAAGGCGTGGAGAGGTTGTTTCCAAGGCGGTCTACTTCGCCCGCGATCTTGCTTCCACGCCGTCCAACGAGATGACGCCGACCGTCCTTGCCGGAAAGGCGAAGGAGCTTTCGAGACGGAGGGGCATCCGGGTCAGCACCCTTGGCGTCAAGGGCATGAAGAGGATCGGAATGAATGCCCTCCTCGGCGTTGCCAGGGGGAGCCACGAGCCTGCGAAATTCATCATCCTCCGCTACGGGGGCGCCCCGAAAAGGGAAAAACCCGTGGTGATCGTCGGCAAGGGGATTACCTTCGACAGCGGCGGAATATCTCTCAAACCGGCGGAGAAGATGGACGAGATGAAGGCGGACATGTCCGGCGGAGCTGTCGTCCTCGGTGTCTTCAAAGCCGTTTCGGAGCTCCGCCTCCCCGTCAATCTCGTGGGACTCATCCCGGCGACGGAGAATCTTCCCGGGGGCGGGGCATACAAGCCGGGGGACATCCTGAGGTCCCTTTCGGGAAAGACCATCGAGATCATCAACACCGATGCCGAGGGGAGGCTTCTGCTTGCTGACGCCCTGACCTACGCCGGACGCTTTGATCCCGCGGCCGTTGTGGATGTCGCGACCCTGACGGGTGCGTGCGTGATCGCCCTCGGCGAAGACGTCATCGGTATGCTTGGAAACGACGAAAAGCTCAAGGAACAAATCAGGGCGGCAGCCGAGGAAACGGGCGAGAGGCTGTGGGAGCTTCCGTTGTGGGAGGACTATGCCGAATTGATCAAGAGCGATGTCGCGGATCTCAAGAATACCGGAGGCAGGGCGGGGGGTGCGATCACGGCGGCCGTATTCCTGAGCAGGTTCGTCGGCAAATACCCCTGGGTGCATTTAGACATCGCGGGGCCGGCATGGCGCAAGACAGGGAAGCCCTACATCCCGAAGGGTGCCTCGGGAATCGGCGTGCGGCTTCTGGTGAAATACCTAAATAACCGGGGTCAGGCTTGACATTTTGACATTTGAATACAGTAGCCGAGCGCCGCGCAGGTTTGCAGTCTCCGTCTGTCAAACCTCAGACGTCGGCCTTACGCCTTGAGCCAATACCCATGTCAACCATCCTTGAAGTGAAAAATCTGCGCACCTATTTCGAGACCGTGCGGGGTACGGTGCGTGCTGTCGACGGGGTCGATTTTGCTTTGAACGAAGGAGATACCCTCGGGATCGTCGGCGAAAGCGGCTGCGGAAAGACCGTCCTCGCCCTTTCCATCATGCGCCTGGTTCCTGTTCCGCCGGGCCGGATCGTTTCAGGGAATGTTGTGTTTGAGGGAACCGACCTCCTGCAGCTTAGTGAACCTGAAATGAGGAAAGTCAGGGGGAAGCGCATCTCGATGATCTTCCAGGAACCGATGACTTCATTGAACCCCGTTTTCCGTGTAGGGGACCAGATTGCCGAGGCCGTGCAGCTTCACATGGGCCTATCCAAGAAAGACGCCCTTGATCACGCCGTCAGAATGCTGCAGCTCGTCGGAATGCCCTCGCCGCGGGAACGTATCTTGGACTACCCCCATCAGATGAGCGGCGGGATGCGCCAGCGTGTCATGATTGCCATGGCCCTGTCATGTAACCCCCGTCTCATGCTTGCCGACGAACCCACGACGGCCCTCGACGTAACCATCCAGGCACAGATTCTCGATCTGATCAACCGGCTCAAAGGAGAGATCGGGACGTCGGTTTTGCTCATCACACACGACCTCGGGGTCATCGCCGAAGCGGCGCAGTTTGCAGCCGTCATGTATGCCGGACAGATCGTCGAGTACGGATCGGTGGGCGAACTCTTTTCGAGGCCGCTTCACCCGTACACGGTGGGGCTCATGAATTCGATCCCCAGAATCGGTGAGAGTTCAAAGAACAAGCATCTGAGAACCATCGCCGGAATGGTCCCGAGCCTATACGAACTTCCCGCCGGCTGCAGCTTCCGTGACCGGTGTTCCGACTTCTCGGACATTTGTGCGGAAAAGAAACCGGAGCTGATCGAGCAGGGACCCGGTCACTGGGTGAGATGTTTCAAGTACGTATGAGGGCTATGGGTCTGGGGTATCGGGGATAGGGGACAACAAAATGCAGGTGCAGAGCCACAGGGATTTGATTGCCTATCAGAAGGCAGGTCAACGAATCCTCGACATCTGCAAAAGTACAAAGAAGTTTTCGGCGGAAGAGCAACACGGACCCGTATCGCAGATGAGACGGAGTGCCGTTTCGGTACCGTGCAACATTGCCGCGGGCTACTGCCGGGCTCATTGGAAAGAATGCATTCAGTTTCTCAATATCGCCTCTGGTTCATCCGGTGAGCCGGAGACGCTGTTCACGTGATCCAAAGATCTTGGATAGCCCGTTCAAAGGGACCATGAAATTTTCGAGAAGCCAT
>FWPV01001955.1_pt1 | contig 52878 bp, 35 predicted proteins | sample 2228371 | NCBI WGS metagenome assembly FWPV01 (sample SAMEA103939776, study PRJEB20133) | metagenome
CCTGGATTGGGAGAAGTACGTTGTGGTGGACCCGAAGTTCTATCGCCCGGCTGAGGTAGACCTGTTGGTTGGCGATTACAGCAAGGCCAAGCGGGTTCTGGGCTGGGAGCCCACCGTCACCTTCCAGCAATTGGTGCGGATTATGGTGGACGCCGACATGGCGATGTTGCAGCAGCCGGTCAACAACTCGCCTTACCTGAGGTAGGTTTACGAGAGGGCGACACCGACGGGGGTGTGTCCTCGATAGCGTCAGGAGTACTCGATGTCTGACATCCTTTTCGGTACTGATGGTTGGCGCGGGCGCATGGCCGAAGACTACACCTTCGACAACGTGCGTCGGTGTGCGCAGGGTTTTGCTGACTACTTGCGGACCATCTACCGGGGTGAACTGGGGCGGGGCGTGGTCGTCGGCGGCGATAAGCGTTTCCAGTCGGAGTTCTTCGCTGCTGCTGCGGCTGAGGTTCTGGCCGGCAATGGCATAACGGTTCACTTCTGCGGTGGCGGGGTGCCCACGCCCGTCATTTCCTTTGGTGTGACCGAGTGCCGCGCGCTGGGCGCCATCAATATCACGGCCAGCCACAACCCTCCCTGGGACAATGGCCTCAAAGTCCGTGATGCGAACGGCGGGGCGATCAACCCGGCGGGGTTGAAGGAGATCGAGGCGCGTATCCCCGCCCGCGCGTCAGACGTCCAGCGCATGGATTTCGATGCCGCGCGCAAAGCAGGCCTGATCCGCGAATATGATGCTACTGCCGGTTACGAAGCGCGCATTCGTTCCCTGGTTGATGTACAGGCCATCCGGGATGCCGGCTTCACCGTGCTGGTGGACAACATGTGGGGCAACGGCGCCGGCTATCTTTCGCGTTTCATCGGCGGCGGGGCGACGCGTGTTGTGGAGTTCCACGCGGAGCGCAACCCGATCTTCCCGCAGATGAGCCGGCCCGAGCCCATCCCGCCGAACGTCAATGCAGGCCTGGCTGAGGGTCGGAAGATCGGCGCAACCGCCGTCTGCATTCTCGATGGCGACGCCGATCGCTGCGGCCTGGGCGATGAGAACGGGGAGTTCGTGGATCAATTGCGCGTATTCGGGCTGCTGGCCATGTACTTCCTGGAAATCCGCGGTGAGCGGGGACCGATCATCAAGACGCTGAGTACCACCTCCATGTTGGACAAACTGGGGGCGCGCTATGGCGTCCCTGTGATTCACACAGGCGTCGGCTTCAAGTTCGTGGCGCCGGCGATGATGGAACACAATGGCCTGATCGGCGGCGAGGAGAGCGGCGGCTACGCCTTCCGCGGCCATGTCCCAGAGCGCGACGGCATCCTGGCGAACCTGTACCTGCTGGACTTGATGCACCGCACGGGCAAGAAGCCGTCCGAATTATTGACGATGTTGTTTGACCTGGTAGGCGGGCCTCACTACTACGATCGGATTGACACCCGCCTGGGGAATGATGCCGCCAAGCAGGCGTCTCGGGCGAGACTGGATGCAGCGCAACCGCTCTCGATTGCGGGCCTGAGAGTGACCGACAAGATCACAACGGATGGCTACAAGTTCATCCTGGAAGATGGGGGTTGGCTGCTGGTGCGCTTCTCGGGGACCGAACCCCTGATCCGCGTGTACTGTGAAACCACGCATCGCGACAGGGTGCAGGAGATTCTGGCAGAGGGAATGCACCTGGCTGGCCTGCAGTGAGAAGCCCAGCGGGCGATGGAAGATGGACGATGGCGAACGGAGGGCGAGAATCGGACTCAGGTCGTGTCTTGCTGGTGGATACGCACTGTCACCTCGACCTGCAGCCGTTCGATCGCGAACGAGAGGAGGTAGTTGCCCGGGCAGAGGCGGCGGGGGTGAGCATTATCGTCAACCCCAGCATCAACCTGGATTCGTGTGAGCGGGCCCTGGCCTTGGCCGACCGCTATCCCGGCGTCTATGCAGCGGTCGGGGTTCATCCTAATGATTGCGAGGATTTCGACGGGCGCGCGCTGGGGACGTTGCGCCAGATGGCCGGCCATCCGAAGGTGGTGGCCATCGGGGAGATCGGCCTGGACTTCTACCGGAAAACGGTGCCAGCCGACCGGCAGAAGCAGGCGCTGCAGGCACAATTGGCCCTGGCTGCCGAATTGGGCCTGCCGGTGATCCTCCACAGTCGGGAGTCCAACCAGGACCTTCTGTGTGAATTGGCGCAATGGGGGCCTGAGATACGGAAGAAGCGAGGCGCGGCTGCTATTATCGGCGTGTGGCATGCGTTCTCCGGGAGCCTTGACCAGGCGCAAGCCGCATACGGGCTTGGATTGGTGCTCGGTCTGGGGGGGCCGGTAACCTTCCCGAATGCGCGGGGGCTGAGGTCACAGGTGGGGCAATTGCGGGCCGACCGCCTCCTGCTGGAGACGGACGCACCGTTTCTGGCGCCTCATCCATACCGGGGACAGCGCAACGAACCAGCATACGTCCCGCTGATTGCGCAGGCTGTGGCGGATCTGATTGCGCAGCCGGTGGAGACGATTGCGACATGGACGACGGCGACCGCACTGGCATGTTTTGATAGGATTGCGCGACGGGATCAATGAACAGAGAGTTGGCCATACTCGACCTGGTAAGTGATGACCTGCAGAAGGTCGAACAGAAGATGCGGTCAATGGGCGACGACGCCTACGGCCCGCTGGCTGAGGCGTTCCTGCAGCTGTTGAGCAGCGGTGGAAAGCGCCTCCGCCCGGCCCTGGCCCTGGCGGCATATCGGCTGTTTGTTGACGCTGGCGACCCGCAGGAGAGCGCCCGGCACGAGAAGGTCATCGCGCTGGGCGCTGCCGTCGAGACGCTGCATAATGCCACTCTGGTCCACGATGATCTGATAGACAACGCCCTGGTGCGACGCGGCAGCACGACTTTGAACGCTGTCTGGGACAAAGGTGCAACCGTCCTTGCCGGGGACTACCTGTTTGCCCGGGCGGCCGGCTTCGCCGCCGAGACTGAGAACATCGCGGTCGTGCAGCTTTTCGCCGATACGCTGCGCATCATCTGCGAGGGAGAATTACGTCAACTCTTCTCCAGCCGGCAGTGGGTTCAGCCCAGGGAGTCCTACTACGACCGCATCTTTGCCAAGACCGCTTCTCTCTTCGCGTCGGCGACGCGTTCTGGGGCGATCCTGGCTGGCGCATCGGCCGGCATGGAACAGGCGCTGTATGACTATGGCCGCAACCTGGGCATGGCTTTCCAGATTGTGGATGACATTCTCGACTACACGGGGGACGAGTCGGTGATGGGCAAGCCGGTGGGCAGCGACCTGCGACAAGGGATCGTTACCCTGCCCTTCTTCTACTTCCTGCGGTCATATCCGAACCCCGCCGAAGTGATCGCTCGCCTGGATGGCACGTCCGCCGGCGTGGCGGATGGGGTGATTGAGGTGGTGGCTCTCGTGCGGGCTTCCGACGGGATAGCGCAGGCGGCTGAAGAGGCTCGGGATTTCGCGAGGCGAGCCCAGGCCAACCTCGAGCCGTTTCCCCCCAGCCCGGCGCGCAGCGTATTGCTGGAGCTGGCTGACTTCGTCGTCGTGCGTCATGTCTGAGGACCCGCTCCTCGATCTGTCCGTCATCGTCGTCAACTGGAACGTCTGCGACCTCCTGCGCAAATGCCTTGACTCCCTGTATCGGAGCCCCGGGTTCATATGGTTCAATGATGAGGGTGCCCAAGGGGGCACGTCATCTCCTGGGCCCGTGCGCGCGGGTGAGGTGATCGTTGTAGACAACGCGTCGGCAGACGGTAGCGCGGCGATGGTGGCTGCGGAGTTCCCCTGGGTCCGCCTGGTTGCCAACACGGAGAACCGCGGCTTCACCGGCGGCAGCAACCAGGGGATCGGGATGAGCCGCGGTCGGTACCTCCTGTTGCTCAATCCCGACACCGAGGTTATGGGCGACGCTCTGGCCAGGATGGTCGCCTGCATGGAAGAACATGGCGAGATCGGCGCCCTGGGCCCCCAACTGTGCTCCGGCGACGGTTCACTGCAATCCTCCCGGCGGCGCTTTCCAACCCTGGCCACGGCCTTCTTCGAGAGCACACCGCTGGAGTGGCACTGGCCGGGAAATCCGTGGGCCAGCCGCTACCGGATGGAGGACGTGCCGGGTCCGCCAGCAGGCACGAACCGCTGCCCGGCACAAATGGTGGATTGGGTCGTGGGCGCCGCGCTGCTGGTTCGCCGGGCCGCTCTCGAGTCGGTCGGCGGCTTCGACGAGGGATACTTCATGTATTCAGAGGAACTGGACTGGTGCAGACGGGCCAGGGCTGCCGGTTGGGCGGTGGCCTACTTCCCCGGGGCAGTCGTGCTGCATCATGAGGGCAAGTCGAGCGAGCAGAACCCGGCCGCGCGGCACATCCGCTTTCACACAAGCAGGGTGCGCTACTTCCGTAAGCACCGGGGCGCGCTGGCGGCTGAAATGCTACGCCTCGCGCTGCTGGTCATGTTTGCCGGGGAGTGGGTCCTCGAAGCTGCCAAGTGGGTGCTGGGTTCGAAGCGCGATCTCCGCCGCGGGCGGATGCGGGCCTATCGGCAGTTGTTGCAGACCGGGCTGAGGTAGGAGGCGAGGGGGGTTCCGATGCGCGTCCTCTACATCACTGGCGAATACCCTTCAATGCAGGGAGGGGTGGGGGACTATACGCGGCGGCTGAGCCAGGCGCTAGGCGGCCTGGGCGTTGATGTGCACGTGCTGACCCACGTTGAGGCGGGTGGCGACCATCTGCGCCCCAATCCTGAGCCTTATGAACCCACGGTCTATCCGGAAGTGGAGCGATTCGACTGGGGGCTCTGGCAGCGCACGGCGCGCCTGGTGAGGGAGTTGCGCCCTGATATCGTGCACATTCAGTATCAATCGGCGGCCTACGATCTGCACCCGGCGGTCAATATCCTGCCCTGGTTCTTGCGGATGAGGCGGGACCGACCGCGCCTGGTGACCACGTTCCATGACTTGCGCTACCCCTACCTGTTTCCCAAGGCGGGTCCGCTGCGTTGGCAGGCGGTGTTGGCGCTGCTGCGCGGCAGTGACAGGAGCGTCATCACCAATCTTGCCGACTGGGCGCATCTGGCGCGCACCACACTCTTGCCGCGGCTTGTGCCGATCCCTATCGGAAGCAACATACGGTGCCAGCCGCCCGCGGACTTTGACCGCGCCCGACAGCGGGCCAGGTGGGGCGCCGGGCCTCAAGACTGGTTGCTTGCTTACTTCGGCTTTCTGAACCGCGGCAAGGGCGGCGAGACGCTGGTGCGCGCGCTCGCCGAACTGGTGCGGGGCGGCAGGCCGGCCCATCTGCTGATGGTGGGAGGCAAGATAGGGTCGAGTGACCCCACCAATGCAGCCTATCTGGCCAGGGTCGAGGCGCTGATCGCCGATCTGGGCATCGCCGACCGGGTGCACTGGACAGGGTTCACCGATGCTAGCCAGGTATCGGCGAACCTGCTGGCGACCGACTGTGCAGTCCTGCCCTACCGGGAGGGCGCTTCATTGCGCCACGGCAGCCTGATGGCTGCCCTGGCCCACGGCCTGCCGATCGTCACAACCGAGATCCCACCTGACCTCCGGCAGGTCCAGGGAGTCTTTCCGATGCTGCAGGACGGGGAGAGCGCCCGCCTGGTGCCGCCTGAGGAACCCGCCCTGTTGGCGGCAGCGGTGACCGAGGTCATGGATGATCCGGCCCTGCGCGCGCGTCTGGCTGCAGGGGCCCTTGCCCTGTCGCGACAGTTCGAGTGGGAAACGATCGCCCGACGGCACGTGGCTGCGTATAGCCAGCTGCTGTGACAGCCCATCGTCTTCTTGCCGCGCCTGGATACCCCGCCAGTGCTACCTGGCCAGCGCTGGAGAAGGAGTCCGCAGGCACGCGCACCCCGCGCCGCAAACTGGTGTTCATCCTGGCGGCCTTCCTGGCGCTCGGCTTCGTTTATAGCCTGGTCACTCCGGTTTTTGAGGCTTCCGACGAGATCTTTCACTATCCGGTCGTGAAGCAAGTTGCTGATGGACGTGGGTTGCCGGTGCAGGATCCGCAGGCGGAACAGGCATGGGAGCAGGAAGGCAGCCAGCCTCCGCTCTATTATGCCCTTGCCGCGGTGGCCACGGCGTGGATCAACACGGATGACTTGCAAACCATCCGCTGGCTCAATCCGCTATCGAACATCGGCCGGCCCCTGACCCCCGGCAACAAGAACCTGGTCGTTCACACGGATCGGGAAGCCTTTCCGTGGCGCGGCACAACACTGGCTGTGCACCTGATCCGCTTCCTGTCTTTGCTGCTTCAGGCAGGCACGGTGTACCTGACCTGGTTGATCGCGCGCGAGACCTGGCCCGCGCGGAGCGACATTGCTGCTCTGGCAGCCGCGCTTGTCGCTTTCAATCCGATGTTCCTGTTCATTGCAGGGTCGGTGAACAACGACAACTTGATCACCCCTCTGGCTACCTGGGTGCTCCTCCTGCTGGTTCGCACTGCCAGGGAGAGCTGGCTGGGTTTTCGCCGTGCCGTGCTGCTCGGCCTGCTGCTAGGCCTGGCGGCGCTGACCAAACTGAGCGGCCTGGGACTGTTGGCGCTGACCGTCGTGGTGTTGACCGTGGTCGCTGCCAGACGACGGGCCTGGGGCATGTGGGTGCGCTGGGGGTTGATCCTGGTCGCTATTGTTGCATTGGTTGCTGGCTGGTGGTACCTGCGCAATTGGCGACTTTACGGCGATCCGATGGGGCTCAATGCGATGCTGGACGTCGCCGGGCGGCGTGCCGCCTCCCCGAGCTGGCGCCAGTTGCTCGCCGAGTTCCAGGGCCTTCGCATGTCTTTCTGGGGGGTGTTCGGCGGATTCACCGTGATCGCCCCGGGCTGGGTGTACCGGGTGTACGATGGGCTTGTCCTGGCGGGCGTGGCAGGATGGCTGGCGCTGGCCTGGCGCCACCGCGGAAAGTGGCGGGGCGAACAGTTCGGTGTGGTTCTCCTGCTGGTCGCCTGGACGGCGATCCTGGCGCTTTTGCTAGTTCGCTGGACCAGCCAGACTCTGGCCTCGCAAGGCCGGCTTCTCTTCCCGGGGATCGCCGCCATCGCCATCCTGTTGGCCTGGGGGCTTGCCGGCTGGTCACGGGGCAAGTGGCCAGCGCGGATCGGGCTTGGCTTGGGTTGTGCTTTGTTCGCATTGGCAGCCTCCATCCCGTTCCTGGTCATCCGTCCGGCGTACGCCGCGCCCCCTCTCTTGGATGCAAGCCGGGTTCCGCCGACGGCCAGCCCGGCTGACATCACCATTGGGAACACCATGCGGCTGCTCGCCTACGAACTACCGCAAGGCAGCGTGCATCCCGGCGAGGAGCTGCCGGTCACGGTCTACTGGGAGTCGGTCGGGCCGCCCCCGCAGGATTCTGCGGCGCGGGACCTTAGCGTCTTTGTCCATCTGTTTGGGCGCGACATGGAGCTTGTCGGCCTGATTGGCTCCTATCCGGGCCTGGGGGCCTATCCTACCAGTTTGCTTCGGCCCGGGCAGGTCGTCAAGGACACATACCCGGTGCCCGTCATGATCACCGCAACGGCACCTTCGCTGCTGCGGGTGCAGGTGGGACTCTTTGCGTATGGGGTGGGAAACGAAGCGCCCGTTGCGGCGTTTGACAGCGCCGGGCAGCCTGCCAACGGCATGATCGGTGTTGTGCGCCTCTTGCCGCCTGAGCCCCCTGCCTATCGCATCAGCAATCCCCTCCGGTTCGACCTGGGCGGGCAGGCACTGCTGCTGGGCTATGACCTGCCATCGTCCGTGGTGCGGCCGGGAGAGACGATGACGTTGACTCTCTACTGGGAGGCGCAGGCGCCCATATCCGAGGATTACCGTGTCTTCGTCCATCTGGTTGGGCCGGGGCCCGAGGGACGCACCGTGGCTCAGGTTGACAAGGTGCCGCTGGACGGCGAGTGGCCGACCTGGGCCTGGGAGCCCGGCCATCCGGTGCGGGATGAGTATCGGCTTGACATTCCTGTGGATCTGCCGCCCGGCGCGTATGAGTTGCGGACGGGCCTCTACCGGCTAAGCGATGGTCAGCGCCTGCAAGTGCAGGGGCCCGCCGGGCGCGTGAAGGAGTCGGCGATGATCCTGGCGCAGGTGGAGATCCGGTAGGCGTCCGGCTGCATTTGCCAGCGGGCCGCGATCCCGCAGATCCCGTCAGCGGACCGTCACGGACGGCAGGAGGACTGACCGCCACAGAATCCGGAGCGGTGGCTGGACCGCAGTCGGCTCCGGGTCAATTTGCTCGCCGGTCGCCGGGTCGGCCAGGCCCACCTCCAGGAAGTACTCTCCTGCCGGCATGTCTTCTGGCAAAGCCACGCGAATCTCGTCCCTGTAAAGCCGGCCTGGTTTGTATGCCTCGGTCGGCAGGCCGCCCGGCGTGACCTGGTCTGCTTGTGCCCAGATGTCGCTCCCGGTTCGCGGATTGACCGGCCAGTCGGGCTGGCTGTTGCGCACGTGGACAAAGCTGGAGAGCCGCTTTGCCTGGTCGGGCTCTCCTTGCCAAAAGAGTGTCACGCGCAGCGCCTGACGTGGCTCTGCCTCGTAAGAAGAGACCGTATAGCCGCGCAGCCGCGGCCCGCCGGGAAAGGGGATGTCTACTGTGACCTGTGCTTCGCAGACGCGGGTCGCAGTCGAGGTGCAGCGAAACCATGTGGTCGCGGTGTCGATGTACGCGTACTTGACGACAAGCAAGGCTGTTGCGCCCAGCAAGAGCCAGACCGGCAGGGGCTCCGCGCGGTCGGACGCCGCCCTATCGCCGGGTCTCCCCGCCTCGAGTGACGTTCTATGCCGGAGCCGGCAGGCGAGCATCCAGCCCGCCATACCAAGCAGAGCCAGCAGGGTGAGCCCGCTGATGACCAGGCCGGTGCTCTCGGCGGCGGTCCGGCCGTAGCGCAGAGTGATCCGATGGCGCCCAGCGGGCAGGTCCAGCTGGGCATAACCGCTCTCTGTTTCAGGCCTGAGCCTCACCGACCCTCCATCCATCCGTGCCGTCCAGCGCGGGTAGGGTATGCCCTAGAAGGTGGCGGTAGCGGCCTGGTGCGCGACGACCTCCAGATCCCATGCGCTGGAGGTTACGCGCGCGGCGCGCACCTCGATCTCGTCGGACGCGTTGCGCAATGGCCGCTGTTGTGGGTCGTGATCCGTTCCCAGTTCCTGCAGCAGGACCTGATCGAAGGGCGCTGTCCGCCAGCGCGGGGTGAACTCGCCGAAGGCGGTCAGTGCCTTGCCCCCTGTTGCGATCTCGATGGCGCGCACGTCAGCGAGGTCGACGCGCGCTCCGAAGGGGCCGTAGCGGTGTTGCAGCTCCACGTACAGGGATGGGAGTATGGCCAGGATCAGCAGGCTTGCCAGTGCAGGCCCGATGATCCGCTGCCAGCGGGTTGAGAAGAGGGCCACCAGGACGCCGGCTGTGCAGGCCGCAGCGAGTGACAGGACTCCCATGAGCCGCGTCCGGTAGAGCAGGTGCGCCAGAAGTGGCCCCACGGCCGGCATGGTCCACAGGGGGTCAGATGCGGCGGTCAGCATCCAGAACAGCAAGAGGCCCGCCAGAGTGCTCACCCCGAGGGCAGCCGCCAGGGCATGGCGACGCTTAGCCCAGGCAATCGCCGTTGCCGGCAGCCCGGCAATCAAGGCGACTGCCTGCACGACGCCAAAGCGATCTGCCGTGCCGTTGTTGTCGCGCACGGTGTCGTAGATAGCAGGCAGTGCCAGCAACCCGTCCAGGGGAATCGGGTTGCGGGCGGGCACTGCCTCGGCCTGTGAGAAGTCCCGTTCGACGTGAACGTAGTCTTGCTCGGGAATCATCGGCATCCAGACGGCTGCCGTCAGGAGGGCCCCTGTCAGCAGGATCCCCAGCGGTGACCATGAGTGATGCCGCCAGGTCAGGTACACGGCCAGCGCAAGCGCGAAGGGGAGCAGCATCAAGGGTGCCAGTACGTGCGAGGCAATGCATGCAGCCCAAAGCAGGGTGGCGATCGAGAAGCGGGCCACCGACGGACGCCGGGCGGCCCATATCAGCCCCCACAGGACCAGGGGATAGAGGAACACCCCATAGGCTTCGTTAGAGCCGCGCTCCAGGGCATCGCGGATCACGTAGGGCGCGTAGGCATAGGCTACGCCCGCAATGACCGCTGGCCATTTCTGACCGGTTATTGCCTGCACCAACAGGTAGGCTCCGGCAAACGCCGTCAGCAAGCCTGCTGCGATCAACAGACGCCAGCCGATAGGGTGTGCTGCGCCCAGCCGGTACAACAGGTCGAGCCCGTAGTATGGGAGCGGAGGCTGAAAGGTAAAGAGCGGGCTGCCCAGTCCCCAGTGCAGGAACTGCGTCCAGCGCGGGTAGAGCACGCCGTCTGAGATGGCCTGTGAGAAGACCGCACCGCGCGGCACATGCTCCAGGGCTGCATCGTAGGCCAGCGCGGCGATGTTGCGGGTCAATGTTGGCCACAAGGCTGGGGACATGAGGATGGCAATCAGCCAGACCCACCTTCCATAACGACGAACGGTGGAGATCGCCGTCCTATTTGCAGAAGGCTGAGTCATTGGCTCCCTCCGACGGTCAAAGGCCCCAGGCCAACCTGCCGATCTACCTGTCCATCGGGCAACCGGACCGGCAGGAAGACGGGCGGCTGACCTTCCCGAAGGGCAAACGCCGAGAGGCTGACCCACCAGTTGCCCTGCAACGGGTCCTGGCCCAGGGGCAGTGCGACCTCGTCCACAACCTCGCGCCCCTCCGGCCAGCAGGTTGCAGGAAAGCGAGTGGCGAACGGCTGCCAGTCTGTGGAGGGTAACACCTCACCGTCCGGCGCGACGGCGATGGCCGAGAAGTAGTAGGGTACTCGCAGCCGTCGCATCGCCTGCCAGTGCAGTCCCAGCCGCAGGCTGCGGTCCTGCGGCTCGTAGCGCGCCTGGTAGCCAAGCAGCCGAAGCTGGTCCCCGAAGTCGGCTTGTGCTGCCACGAACGGCTCTGTCATCGGGGGGTAGGCGACCTCATCGTATGTCGGAGGCACGCGGATTTCCGTCGTGAGCACGGTTCGCAGCACCAACGCCATAACCAGCAGCCATAGCGCCTGGCTGCCCGCCAGGAGTCCTCTCCTGGTGGGACTGAAACGCTCCAGACCACCCGCGGCCACTACAAGGATCAAGGGCATGAAGTACATCCAGATGCGGCCTGTTTCCCCCTGGGCTGTTCCTGACAGTACGAGGAGGATCAGCGTAACGGCAAGGGCGACTGTGTGCTGCCGGAACGCTACGCCTCGCCGCGTCAATGCGCCGACGATCGCCAGCCCGCAGACCGGCAGGCCGGAAAAGAGGATCACGTCCCAGGTGTGAAGCGCGACCCACGGCCAGTATGGGCGGTCGAGTTTCAGATGGACGTTCATCGAGATCCGCAGCAGGGCGATCGGCGAATGGCCTGCCCAGGCGGTGTAAAGCCCCCACACCAGGCCTGCTCCAGCCAGTATCTCCAGAACGACTAATGCCGGCCAGGAAATGCCCTTGAGGGTTGGTCGGCTCGACTGCCATTGCCACCGCAGCAGGGTAAGTATTCCCAGAAACGCCAACAAGGGGAGCAACGAGAAATTCCATAAAACCAGCAGGCCCAGCAAAAAGCCGGTGGCGAATCGGAGCCAGTGTGCATGCCATGGCACAGGATGCGCTGGGGAACCGAGCCCGGCCCAGAAGAGGCAGACTGCAGCAATGGCCAGGGGCACGTAGGCCGTAGACAGCGTTGCCGAGAACATGGTTAGGGCCGGGATCGCTGGCCACCACGCGACCGCCCGGCGGGCAAGGTTTCGGTCCCCCACCTGCCTGCCAAGTAGGAAGACCGGGATTGCCGTCAATGCCGCCCAAGCCGGCGAGAGGATGCCGAGCCAGATGCTGGCAATCCTGGCGTCGTCAAGAGCGAGGAAACTGAAGTCCTGGCAACGCAGGGCGATCAGTGGTACGGCCAGCCAGGATGAGAGAGTGGGCAGGCGCTCCAGCACACCTTGCACCGAGTAATAGAGCAAAGCCCACAGAGGCGAGGTAGTGGACATGTGCGGCAGCGGATACCAGAAGCCGGGCATCGCGGCCGGCCACCCCGTCACCGTTTCCCGCACGTTGGTGATGGTCAGGCTGGTGGCAAAGGCGCCCGTGGAAATGCGGGAAATCGTGCGGCTGAAGAGCACGAACAGCGGATCGCCGGGGACATTGAGCAGAGCGACGGGTATGGCAGCCGCTCCGAGAATGCTCCAGGCTACATGGAGCCAGTCTGCGCGTCCTCGCAGGAGTCGGACTCCGCCCGCATAGGCCAGCAGGGCAGCGATCGTGGGCAGGCTGCGCAGGGCTGTTGCGGCAGTTGGCCGTTCATACTCCCATGTCCAGCCGAAGCCGCCACGGAGCAGTGGCCACCAGTCGCAGAGGAGTGAGGCGCCGAGACATGCCGTCAGGCCAAGGACGACGGCAAGGGTGATGGTGCTCGTGTGCCTTCGGCTGCTATTCATCTTGTGGCGATATTGATGGGCCCCAGCGCGAAGCTGAGCTCGCGCGTGTCACCACTCGCTGCGTCCAGGTCGGCGGGACGGAAGTTGCCTGCCTCAAGTTCCAACGCGAATACGTTCCAGCCCGCGTCTAATTCTGCCATCAGTTCGAGTGGCTGGCCAATCCGGGCAGAAACGCTTTGCGGCATGCCGCGCTCAGTCGTCATGCGAAGTGTCCCCACCTCCCCAAGCCCCCGCGCGCTTCCGGCATCATGCAGGGCAATGGGGGTTGTGGTGATCTCCACCGCTTGTCTGGAAGGGCTGTAGATGTAGATCACGGCCGGCGAGGCTGCCCAGCGCCAGACTGCATCGCCCGCCATCTCCTGATCGTACCATCCCGGCCCGTGAAGGCCCCGAATTTGATCCGGCCCCAGCGTCTGTGCCTTCCCGCCGATCAGGATGTCCGAGGGGGCCGCGTAACAGGGCTGCTCGCCGGCCGGCGGCCCTGGCTCCGGCTCTGTGCCGGGGGCCGGATGCACCTGCAGGCTTGCCGGGATCACAACGGGGCTGCCGGCTGCCGTTCTGCCGCGCCGCTCATCTGTTGCTGTAATGTAGACGCCGCCGAGGCTGTGCGTGCCGACGCCAAGTCCGGCAGTATCGGCCGTCAGCGCCGGCTCGCCGTAGCCCATCGCCGGTATCCGCCGGTCAGCCGGCAGCGCGAAGACCCTGCGCGGGACCTCGATTTGGTACACCACGGGCTGGTCGCCGTTGTTGGCAATCGTCAGATACATCGTTGCCGGCGGGGCGTCATCCTGCCCTGCGGAGAAGCACAAGGCCGATGGCGTGACGGATAGCCGCGCGGGCCTGAGGCCGCGCCAGAACTGGGGGTCTGACCAGTCCCACAGGCGCGCCGGGTCATCGTCAACGCTGCCCACGACGTGCAAGTAGGCCCCGTTCCAATCCCATGTTGCCGGCTGTGTAGCGCCTCTATAGTGCATGAAGAGGCTGACGACCATGAGAAGCGCGAAGCCCAACCCCAACGCCCACTGCGCGGCCGTCCTGGGCACGGTGATTGCTCCCAGGACTGGTATGAGGAAGTACATCATGAAGGGCAGCATATCAGTGAAGAATCGCGGCCCGTAAGATGCCCCACCGGACCAGTGCTTGAAGGAAGAGATCGCCAGCAAGTGGACGATGACAGTGCCCAGGAGGGCGGCGTCCAGTTCCGTGAACCTCTTGCGCCTGATCTTGATGACGATGCCGTATCCCGCGAACAACAGCACCGGCGAGTAGATCAGGAGACCGCGCGCCGGACTGACCAGATTCCCTGCCAGTGCCTCCAGGAAGTGGGGGTTGTTTGCCAGCCTTTCGGGGAGGTAGTAGGGCGGCAGCCAATTGGCCCATATTGTGCGGTTGAGCAGCAGGAAAGCAACGGCGATCAGCAGGCCGCCGAGCGCGTATCCGGCCAGATACCTCCGGTGCGCGATCAGCACGTACAGCGAGATGAAGAGGATCGGTATGGAGTTCGTCGGCCGCACCGTGTAAGCCAGGCCCAGGGGCAGGCTGGCATACTGTACCAGCCAGGGCCTGGTGCGGGCCAAGAGGACGAGATAGAGCGCAGCCGACAGCAGCGCTATGGAGGCCGTGTGCTGCCAGAGGTCGCGGCTGGCGGTGGACCACGCGGACGTGCAGAACGCGAAGATGAATGCCAGGAGCAATGATCGCTTTGTGTCGAGAGAGAGACGGCCTATCAGGTAGATTACCGCGGCGGTGAGCGCGGTGATGAAGCTTGCGATGAGCAGGTGGATGCGCGCCACCAGGTCCCAATCGGGCGCGCTCTTGAGAAGGGCATACAGATCGAGCGACCACACCCGCTGCAGGCCCCAGTCCACTAAGGCCACCAGAGGAAGAATCACAAACGAAGTGCCCAGGGGGAAGAAATAGTAGCGATGTCCCGCGAACTCGAGAGCGTTGCCGCTGTCGCCCGGCGGGTAACTGAATTCGTCCAGATTGACGTTGCCTTCCCGCAGTATGCTGAGCGAGACGTGGACGGTGGATTTCGGATCGGTCAGCGGCGTTGTGCCCCGGCAACTGAGGTAGACTGCGAAGGCCGCCAGGAAGACGAGGGCTGGCAGTAACGCTTTGAGCCACGTATCGCGAGAGCGTCGGGTCGTGTCTTCGAGGGCCATGTCTAGCGCACCTCTACGGGGGGCAACAAGAGCGACCGCCAGAGGACGCCCAAGGGGGGCTTAACTGAGTCTGTCTGCGGATCTAGCTGTTCCCCGGTCTCAGGATCAGCCCACCCGATCTCGACGAAGTAGGTGCCTGCCGGGATGTCGGACGGAATGGGCACGCGGAACTTGTCCATGTAGAGCCGGCCGGGCAGGAATTCCGTCACCAGAAGCCCGGCGGGTGTCTCGTGGTCCTCCTGCGCCCAGATCTCGCTGGCGGTCCGCGGGTTGGTCGGCAGGCCTGGCTGGCTGTTGCGAATGTGCACGAAGCTAACCAGCCTCCGCGTCTGCCCTGGCTCTCCCTGCCAGACGAGGTTGATGCGCGCCGTGCCGCCTGGCCTGATCACAGTGTCAATGACCGAGTAGCCACGCAGGCGCGGCCCTTCCTCAAACGGGACATCCACGGTGGCCTGGACACCGCAAACCCGGGCAGGCGTTGAGACGCAGCGCAGCCAGGTGGTGTGGTCGTCCACGTAGAAGACCTTGATTGCCAGGGCTGCTGTCAGGATAGCCAGAAGCCACCCCGGAGGAGCCGCATTCTCTATTTGTCGGCGCGCCGGTGAGGCCGCGTCCGCTATGTCGCCTGGCGCTGTCTGGAGCCGACTTCGGTGGGCCAGTCTCGAGCGCGCAATGGTGACCAGCACGGCCAGCAACGTCAGCAGGCTTGCCGCCCAGCCCACTGCTTCCTCGACGGTGGTCCCGTAGCGCACCGTGACGCGATGGACTCCGGCCGGCACGTCGAGCTGGGCATAGCCGGTGTCCTGTTGCGGCCGCAACTCAGCCGGCTGCCCGTCAACCAGGGCCCGCCACCGTGGGTAGTAGAGGAGATGGAGCGTGATGGTCTGGCTCCGGTCTGCGCGCAGTGCCAGGTCCCATGCGCCGGGGCGTACCCGCGCTGAGTGGATCTGAACGCCTGTCGCCGGTTCGGCCAGCGGTCTGCTCTGCGGGTCGAAGGTCGCGCCGAGCTGCTCCGCGAAGGCCTGATCCAGGGGCAGTGTTCGCCAGCGCGGCATGAACTCGCCGAAGTAGGTGAAAGCCGTCCCGCCGGAGGCGATCTCTGCCCGGCGCACCTCTTCCGGGGAGATAGTTGTCTCGAACGGCGCGTAGCGATGCTGCAAACTCACGGAGAGAGACGGCAGCGCCGTAAGGATCAGGCCGGCGGCCAGCAGCATACTGACCGTCGGCTGCCAGCGACGGGGCAGCAGCGCCACGCATCCGCCCGCCACAACTGCCGCGGCCAGCGCCTGCAGGCCCATCCAGCGAAAGCGGTACTGCAGGCGCGTCAGGATTGGCGCCAGCAAGGTCCAGACCGGATCGGACGCGCTCGTTAACAGCCAGAACAGGATCAGCCCGGTGGCGGCAGCCAGGCCGATGATCCAGGCCAAGTGCCGGTCGCCCCGCCGCCAGGCGCAGGCTGTCGCAGGGATGCCGGCGATCAGCCAGAATACGTGCCACAGCCCCACCCGATCGCCGGTGGAATTGTCGTCGCGCAGCACGTCGTAGACGGCTGGGAGCGCCAGCAAGCGGTCCAAGGCGAGGGGATTGCGGCCCGGGCTGGCGTAGACTTGCTGGAAATCGCGCTCTACGTGGACCCAGCGCTGTTCGGCCAACATGGGGGCCCAAATGAAGGCCGTCAACAGCACCCCGGCAAGGAGTGCCAGCACCGGCGAGGCCGTATGATGGCGCCGCGCCAGGACGAGTGCCACCAGGAGGGCCAGTGGTGCCAGCATCAGCGGCGCCAGAACGTGCGTGGCGATGCACGCAGACCATATTCCGGCAGCGAGGAGAAAACGCCATCCTGTGGGGTATCTTGCCAGCCGCAGCAGTCCCCACAGCACCCAGGGATAGAGAAACACACCGAAGGCCTCCACCGAGCCGCGCTCAAAGGCGTTGCGCAAGACATATGGCGCGTAGAGAAAGGCAACTCCTGCAAGCAGTCCTGCCCATCGGCGGCCCGCCAACTCGCTCACCAGCAGGTAGGCGCCGGCGCACGCTGCCAGAAGCCCTGCGGCCATCAGCACGCGCCAGCCGATCGGGTGCGGAAGGCCGACGCGGTGGAGCAGATCGAGCGCGCCATAGGCGAGCGGGGGATGAAAGGTGAAGAGCGGGCTGCCCAGCCCGAGGTGCAGGAACTGGACCCAGCGCGGGTAGAGCACTCTCTGAGAAACCGCGTCCGAGTACACGAACGCCCGGTAGATGTGGCTCCTGGCAGCGTCATGGGCCAGCGCCCCGATGTTGTATCGCAGTGCCGGGTAGACGGCGAACGCGGCCAGGAGCAGCACCAGCGAGCACCAGCGGAGAGAGGGCGGTACCCGGCGCATACGTGCCGTCATAGGGCTGCCCCTCGCGTCATGGTCCGACCTCAAGCGTGGTGATCGGCAGCCATTGGCTGCCATCAGGACGGTTCAGCGGCCGGACGGAGTCCGTCTCGAAGACACCTGCCAGTAACTGGTACTCTCCCGCGGGCAAACCTAGAGGCAGGTCAAGCCTGAATTCGTCTGCCAGAAGTGGATCTCGAGCCCAGGTATGCCAGAGAGTCGTCGGGAAGTGCCCGGATGCCATCTCGGAATCGGCCTGTGCCACAGTGTCGCCGCGGCGATCCACCAGGTGCAGGCTGAATGTGATCCGAGTGGCGAGGGGCTGACTGGCTCGCCAGGCCATCCACACCCGCAGGGTGACCCCCGGATGAACGCGTATTCGATTCCCCCACTCGGGGGCCTCTGGGGGCAGTCCCGCTCCGACCAGGACCAGCCCGCCCTCGAACGCGGCATCATAGCGGGCCAGCCGGACGTCGTCTCTCGGATCCCGGCGTTGCCACAGGCCAACGCCGCCGGGCGAAGATGCAAGCAGAGCGAAGCGGGGCACCCGCAAGGGATTGTCGCCGGAATCGGCGATTAGCCAGGGGTACTGGGGTGGTCCGACCCAGTAAGGTCCCATCTCGCCGGTGACCAGGTAGTCGGGCACTTCACCGGGCCCGAACTGTTCGAAGGGCACCGTGCCGAGATCGGCGATGCGCCAGCGGTTGGCCAGCCAGGGCTGGAAGTAACTGTCGGCCGCCACCCGTGCTTCCTTCGGAATCTGGCCCAGCAGGTTGCGTATGGCGGACGACTCCGGCCCGGCTTTCAGCTCCTGGGCCAGGGCGGCCTGTGGCCTCACCAGGGGGCCCAGGTGCCAGGTTGCAGCCAGGGATGCGGCCAGCAGGACAACGCCGGCAGTGATTGCCAGGTCCCGGCGCCACGCGCGGGCGCGTTGGATCGCCACGATGGCGGCCAGGAACAGGAATGGGATGACTGTGGCGGTGTAGTGATGCTGGATCGAAGTCTGGAAGCTGTAGTCGCTCAGCAGCAGGTAGGCCAGCGGGGTGACGCCCAGGAGAAAGGCGGGTTGCCCGAAGAGAGGCAGTAGCGCCAACGGTCCGAGGAGCTGGCCGATGAACGAGAGCTTGTCCCGTGTCCCCACAAGGCGAACCAGCACGTCCGGCTGCGTGACGAGCGTGCGGGCGATTTCGCCGGCTGTGCTTCCCAGGGTCCGGTAACGCCAGAGGAATCCCATCCCGCCCGAAGCCCCGCCGAAGGCCGGCATGAGCACGCGCAAGACCAGCCAGCCCCAGATGGCAGCACCGGCCAGCAGTGCCAGGCCGAACCGCCTACGCCGTTGGAAAACCATGGCATACAGACCGAAGCCGGCAGCCACCAGGAAGATCTCCTCCTTGACCAGCAACGCCGGCAACAGCCAGCATAAGAAGGCGCGCGTGCGGCGCTCCAGAAGCGCTGCGCCCGCCCCGATGAGCAGCGGGATCGCCAGGACGATCTCGTGGAAATCTTGCAGCGCGATGTAGTGCAGGGCGGGATAGAGCAAGTAGGCCAGGACGATCGGCAGGCCCACGGCCCAGCCCACCCGGGGACGAGCAAACGCGTAGAGCGGGAAGGCGCCAGATGCCACAACCGCCGCCTGTGCGGCCAGCAAGGCCCTTGCATCGGGCCAAACGCTGTAGATCGGACTCAATACCACCAGAAGCGGGACGAAATGGTGCCCCAGGAAATTGGTTGTCCCCTCGACCAGGGAATTGAAGAAGGGGCGGCCCTGAGTTGTCGTCCAGATCACATGGCTATAGACCCCCAGGTCATAGCCAGTCCCGAAGGCCAGGTGACGGCGGATTGCCAGCCAGCCGAAGGCCGTCGCCCAGGCGCATGACAGGCCTGCAACCAGCCACCAGTCTATATGCTTCAGCCGAGTGCGCTCGACTCTCCCCGACATCGCGGCCCCAGGTGTTACACCAGGGCAGGTCTGCGGCGAGGCTCTCGACGCATGGGACCCGGAGTTCGCCGGGCGGGCTCCCTGATGTGGTAGTAGATTACCCGGAATTGTCACATTCGCCAAGTGCGGAGACCTGACCTCCGGGACTCAGGACTCGGGGCTCCGATGTGCCCGGCTGGCGGGCGGCTGCCTCGGCCTTCGGCCCGTCACGTTTGCCAGATGATCTCAAACTGTGCATAATGGCTCGCGAGAGCGATGAACGGCGACCACGAAGGGACAACCGGTTCGAATGTGATGTACAACGCCACGCGCATTCTGGCGGTTATCTTGTCTGCCTTCGTGGTGCTGGGCTTTATCTACAGTCTTGCCACCCCGGTCTTCGAGGCCTCGGACGAGATCTCGCACTACCCGGTCGTGAAGTACATCGCCGATGGCTATGGACTGCCGGTGCAAGATCCCCGGAACGTGGCGGCGTGGGAACAAGAGGGCAGCCAGCCTCCGCTTTACTATGCCCTTGCGGCTCTGGCCACAGCCTGGATCAATACAGATGACATGCCGGCGATCCGGTGGCGCAATCCCTTCTCCAATATCGGCGTTCCACTCAGTTACGGCAACAAGAACCTGGTCGTCCATACCTCTGCCGAGGCGTTTCCGTGGCGCGGCACCGTCCTGGCGATATACCTGATTCGTTACCTCTCCTTGCTGCTGCAAGTGACTACGGTGCTGCTGACGTTCCTGATTGCACGCGAGATCTGGCCGGAGCGGGAGGAGTTGGCGCTGTTTGCGGCTGCGTTGGTGGCCTTCAACCCGATGTTTCTGTTCATTGCTGCATCGGTCAACAATGATAACCTCATTGTGCCCCTGGCAACGTTGGTGATATGGCTGTTGATCCGCATGCTGAAGGATAGCCAGGTGACCTGGCGGCGGCTCGCTCTGCTTGGCCTGCTACTGGCGGCCAGCGCGCTGACCAAACTCAGCGGGCTTGGCCTGTTCTTTGTGAGTGCCCTCGTGCTGGCCCGAATTGCCGGGCGCCGCAAGGCATGGAGGGCCTGGCTGGGCTGGGTTGGCCTTCTTGCGGTGATGGCAGTGGTGATCGCTGGTTGGTGGTATTGGCGTAACTGGCGCCTGTACGGCGACCCGACCGGACTGAATGTCATGCTGGAGATTGCAGGGCGCCGCGCAAAGCCAGCCTCGTGGCAGCAGCTGCTGGACGAGTTTGAGGGCTTCCGCATGTCGTTCTGGGGAGTGTTTGGCGGATTCAACCTCGTGGCCCCGCGCTGGGTCTATCGGGTGTACGATGGCCTGATGCTGGCAGCCCTCCTGGGCTGGGGCGTGCTCGCCTGGCGACGGCGGGGACGACGGTGGAGCAGCCGCCTTTGGCCGGTGCTTGTTCTGGCCGTTTGGGTGCTGATCCTCGTGCTCGCGCTTCTGCGGTGGACAAGCCAGACCCTGGCCTCACAGGGCCGGCTGATCTTCCCGGGCATTGCTGCCGTATCCGTGCTGCTCGCCTATGGCCTCGCCGGGTGGGCCGTTGCGCCGGCGCGGCGACGTATTGCGGTTGGGGTGAGCGCGGTCGGATTCCTTCTGGCGGCTGCCATGCCCTTCTGGGTGATTCGTCCCGCATACGTGAAGCCGCCTTTGATACAGGCTGACCAGGTGCCTGCGACAGCGACGAAGTCCGATCTGACCTTTGCCGGCAAACTGCGGCTCCTGGCACATGAGATGCCCGTCTCTACGGTCCGTCCAGGGGATCGCCTCCCCGTTACACTGTACTGGCAATTGGTCACCCGCACCGACCAGAATCACGGCGCCTATGTACATCTGCTAGGGCGCCAGCTCCGACCAGTGGGCCAGGTGAACACCTATCCCGGGCAGGGCGCTTATCCACTCAGTCTGCTGAACCCGGGAGAGGTGGTTAGAGATGTCTATCGCGTGCCGATAGCGATCACCGCCACCGCCCCCTCACTCGTTCGTGTGGAAGTGGGCCTCTTCGACTACGGAGTGAACAACGATGCGCCGCTTCCGGTTCATGACAGCGCAGGCGCGGCGACTTGGGGCGTCATCAACACGGTCCGTCTGGTGCCTGTGGAGCCACCGGTCTATGAGATCAGCCGGCCGGAGCGGTTTGAGCTGGGCGGTCAAGCGATGCTATTGGGTAGCGATCTCTCGGCAGACACGGTGATGCCGGGACAGGCGATCACGCTGACACTGTACTGGCAAGCGCAAGCCAGGATTGCCGAGGACTATCATGTGTTTGTGCATCTCGTAGGGCCCCAGCCGGGAGAGCACAGAGTGGCCCAGGGTGACCAGGCACCCTTGAATGGAGATTGGCCAACCTGGGCCTGGGAGCCGGGGCAGATTGTCCGAGACGACTATCCCATAGCCCTGCCAACTGACCTGCAGCCCGGCCGTTATGAACTGCGGGCGGGCCTGTACCGCCTGAGCGATGGCTGGCGCCTGCCGGTGCAAGGCAGCACCGGTCGCGTGAAAGACTCGGCTGCAGTGGTGGGCGAGATCTGGGTCCGCTGAAACGCCCCGTTCGCCAGCCTCCCTTTTGCCAGTCGCCGCAGAACCGGCCAGATGTGTCGGTGGAGACTGTCAGATCGGGTTTTGCTTGCGCGATTGCACCGTTTCATGCATAATCGCCTGTTGTGAAGGCTTTCCTCCCTGAAGAGAGACCTCGCTCGCAGGCTTCACCTCGGGCCTGGGCCCGCAGTCTGCTCGTGGTCCTGGTTCTGATGGCCTTCGCCCGCCTGGTCTGGCGTCTTGATGCGAAGAGCCTGTGGTGGGACGAAAGCCTCAGCCTGCAGCGCGCTGAATCGGACCTGCTGTCGCTCCTGAGCGGTCGTATCGTCTTCACCGACGGCCGCGACCTGCTGGTGACCTTTGACCAGCACCCCTTTGCCTATTTTGCCGTGCTCGGCGTGTTTCTCAGGCTCTCGGGTGAGAGCGAGTTCAGCCTCCGCCTTCCTTCGGTCATGGCGGCAACGCTGCTGGTACCCATCCTGTGGGCCTTTGCGCGTCGCTTGGCCTGCCTTGGCGTCATCCCGCTCTCGAGCGCAGTGTGGGTGGCTCTCCTTGCCGCCGCCGGACCGTTCTATCTGTGGTTTGGTCAGGAGACGCGACCTTATGCTATGTGGGCGTTTCTCGCGCTTTTGAGTACCTACCTGCTCCTGCGTTGGGCCACAACTGAGGAACCAGGAAGCCGTCGCGTCATCCTCGCCGCGTATGCTCCCGTGCTGGTTGCCTTTCTCGGCAGCCACTACTTCTCCGCCTTTCTGCTGCCGGTGCACGCCGTGATCGCGTATCGCAGCCTCAGGGCGCGAGGCCATTCGCTGGCGCTTGCGGTGGCTGGCGGTCTGGTGGGTGTTGGCTTGCTGGCAGCGGCCATCCCGGCCTGGCTGATTCTGCAACAGCCGGGCGCCGGCGCGAACTTCGCGTCCGTCTCGCTGGGAATTCTGCTGCCGGACCTCAACAATGCCTTCAGCCTCGGCCTCAGCGTTGACATTGATCAGGTGCGCTGGCTTGACCTCGTCTTCGGTCTGGTGCTGCTGGTGGGACTGGCCTGGACGCTTCGTTCGAGACGGGTGGCGCTGGGATGGGGCTGGCTGCTGCCCGCCCTGGTGCTTGTTCCGGTGGGGCTTCTCCTGGCTGTCAACCTCCTTCGTCCGCTCTATATGACCGCCCGCCATATGAGCCTTATCAGCGGTGCCTACCTCCTTCTTGTGGCAGTGGGACTGGGTGTGCTCTGGGAACGTCGGCGTTGGATTAGCGGTACTGTGGCGGCAGTCCTTCTGGCTGGAATGGCCTACAGCACCTGCAATTATCATACCCTGCCCGAATACGGCAAGGATGACCTGGCCGGTCTTGGCCGCTACGTACGGAGCCAGATCCAGGCGGGTGATGTGTTGCTCCTCGCACCCGCCGAGGGGCTCCGGCTTATGCGCTATTACCTGCCGTTGGACCTTGTCGAACGCGCAGCGGCAGCAGGCGAGGGCACCGAATGGACCGTAGTGCCACCCCTGCAAGGCGAGGAACCCGAGATCCAGGCGATGCTGGACCGGCTGAGGGCTCAGCATCGCCGCATCTGGCTTATCAAGTCGGGAGTTCCTGCTGGCGCCTCGCCCAAACCTGTCGGGGACTGGCTGGACGAGCGTGCCTTTCGCGTGCGCGACGTGCCGTTCAGAACAGCGGGGGCGGACGTGCGCGCGCTTCTCTATTTGCCCTCCGTTCCGGTGCTCGACGCTCCACCGGATGCGATACGGCACCCAGTGGATGCGACCTTTGATGGTCGAATCCGCCTGCTGGGCTATGATCTGGGCCAGCCCCTGTTCCCGGGGGGTGCTGTCCCGGTGACACTCTACTGGCAAGCAACGCAGCCCATCGCGCGCCGCTATAAGTACATCCTGCGGCTTGAGGAGGTGAGGGCTGACGGTACGGCCCGAGCGGTTCATACCACCGAGCGGGAACCCTACGACAGCGCTTTGCCCACGACAGCCTGGCCTCCTGGCAAGGTCATCGTTGAGTTCAGCGAAGTGGAGGCGCCGGCCGACCTGGCCCTGACAGCAGGAAAGCATCGTCTTACACTCCAGATGTACGACGCGGAGACCCTCGCCAAACTGCCGATCACTGCATCCGGCGGCGGAACCGTGGATTCCGACGGCGAGACCCTGGTCCTGTGGGATTTGTTTTGAGAGGCAAAGTTCAGCCTTGTCTGCAGCGTGCGATGTATCGCGGAGAACGGCATCAGCCATCCTGGGGCTCCTGCTACTGGGACGCCTCGTACTGGGCTTCACGTACAGCGCGTTGAATCCCCTCGGCGAGGCGCCGGATGAGGCCGACCACTACGCGTACTCGGCCTACATCGGAACGGAGGGCCGCCTGCCGGTGGGCCCAGAGATGACGCAGGCCAAGCATCCGCCTCTCTATCACATCCTGGCGGCGGCGCTGGCCCGGGCCGCCGGTGCGGAGATGGACTTCACGTTCCTGCGCTCCAACCCGGATGGGGGCGCGGGGCCGGATGCTGCGGCCCCCAACTTCTTCGTCCACACGCAACTGGAGGCTTGGCCCTGGCGCGGCGGGGCGCTGGCCATGCACCTGGGGCGGCTGGTCTCCGTGCTCGCCGGCGTGGTGCTTGTGGCGGCGACCTACGCCCTGGGCCGGGCGATCTGGCCGCGCTGGTACGGCGGCCCGCTGGCTGCGGCAGCGCTTGTGGCGTTCATGCCGGAATCGCTGTTCATCGGCGGGGCAATGAGCAACGACATGCTGGCGGCCATGTGGTGTACGGTGGCCCTCTGGCTCGGGCTCCGGACGGCCCGGCCCGGTCGCAGCCACGCGTGTCGCGCCTCCCGCGGGTCGGGTGTGCTGCTGGTGGCCATTCTCAGCGGGATCGCCATGGGGCTGGCGTTTCTCACCAAGGTCAGCACGGCGGGCTTGTGGCCAGTGGTTTGTGCCGCGATACTGATCGGTGGGCGGTGGCCGATCCCTGCTCAACCACAGGTGCAGGTGGACGATGCCCCCGCAGATACGCGTCACGCAGCCAGGCCAGCCATCGGCCGGGGCGCCGCGTCGGCTGCGTTGGCGGGGGTTGTGGCCTTGCTGTTCGCCCTTCCCTGGCTCTGGCGCAACCAACGGCTGTATGGCGACTTCCTGGGCTGGCCGCTGGTGCTGGCGACCATTGACCGCCGCCAGGGACCGCTTGCGGCGGCCGATCTGCTGGCGCTGGCGCGCGGGTGGTTTGTCAGTTTTTGGGGCAAGACCGGGGCTGCCGGCCACCTGGCGCTCCCGTGGCCCTTCTACGCTTTGTGGATACTCCTCGTCCTGGCGGCCCTCCTCGGCTGGGCAACAGGCTGGCGCCGCCGGGACTCCGAGCCGGCTGGGCCGATCTCGCCGGCTGGCTGGGTTGTCTTGCTCGGCGCGCCGGTGATGACCGTCCTTTCCATCCTGTCGTACAGCCGCGTGGCGCTGGGCACCGATCAAGGGCGGCTGCTGTTCCCCGCGCTCGCGCCGGTGGCGCTGTTGCTGGTGCGCGGCGTCGCAGGCTGGTTGCGGCCCCCGGGCTACCGATGGCTGCCCGTGGGGATGATCGGAGGGATGGCGGCAATCGGTGTGCTGGCCCTGATCACGGGCGTGGTGCAGCCCTTTGCGCCGCCACCGCCGGCGCCCCAGGCGGAGCTTGCCGCCGCAAGGCCATCGGGGCAGGTCTTTGGCGGCCGGCTGGAGTTGCTGGCTCTCCAATGGCAGGGCGCGGCAGCGGCGGCTGATGGACAGATGGCCCCCGGCGCGGCCGAGACTCTGACACTCTATTGGCGCGCGCTGGAACCGCTTTCCGAAGACCTGAGGACGACGCTGCGACTGACGGATGAGGCGGGCGATCTCGCCTGGGAGTGGAAGCGCTCGCCGGCTGCCGGGCGCTACAGCACGGACCGCTGGCCGGTAGGACGCCTGGTGCGCGATACCTACCTGGTGCCCTCCGATGCGTTGGCTCGGGCCGAGCGAATCGAGCTCGGCGTTCGTCCGTTTCTGGAAGGGGACTGGCTGCCGCCTGCAGGCCACCCTGCCTCGGATCCGTTTGTGCGTATCCCAGGACCTGGCCGATGACAGGATCCACGCGCGGCGCGGCAAGCGTGTGGCGCCACCTGCCTTATGCGATCTTGCTCACGGCGGGCGCGGCGTTTCTGATTGCAGAGGCGCTCCTCAACCATCGGGCGCTCGGCACCGGCTATGACCTGGGCATCTACGACCAGGTGGTGTGGAACATGGCACATGGCCGCCCCTTTGCCACGACCCTGGTGTACGAGACGAACGGTTACTACGATCACTTCGAGCCTGCTCTGGCGTTGATCGCGCCGCTGTACTGGCTCTGGTCCGATGTGCGGGTTCTGCTCATCGTGCAGGCGCTGGCCCTGGCGCTGGGGTCGCTGCCGATCTACCTCTACGCCCGTTACAGACTGCGGGGTTTCGGTCCGCGGTTTGTTGTGCTGGCGCTGTTGCCCGTTGTTGCCTACCTCCTCTATCCACCGTTGCACAGCGCAAACCTGAACGATTTCCATGAGGTAGGGCTCCTGCCACCGCTGCTCGGTGCCGCAGTCTACGGCCTGCTGACCGGGCGCCGCCGGCTGACCTTCACCATGCTGGTACTTTGCACGTTGGTCAAAGAAGACCTGACAGTGACCCTGCTGGCGTTCGGTGTCTGCATTCTGTTGCTGAAGCCAGCGGGGTTCCGCAGACGCGATGGGGTCTGGGTGGCGCTCTTCGCGATTGCGTGGGGACTTCTGGTTCTGTACGTGCTCTATCCGGCCATGACCCACGGCATGCCCTACCCGTTCGTCGAACGGCGCTACTCCTGGCTTGGCGACTCACCCCAAAGCGCCTTGCGTGCCCTCGTGTCGCAGCCTGCGGCTGCGTTGGCACACATCCTTCAGCCCCCAAAGATCGTCTTCCTGCTGCGCCTTTTCGCGCCGCTCCTTTTCCTGCCACTTCTCGGGTGGCCCGTGATCGGCCTGGCACTGCCAATCCTGGCCTATTTGATGATGAGCGACTATCAGCCGCAGTGGTCGGTGGAGTCCTACTACAACCCGCCACTGCTGGCTTTCCTTTTCCTGGCTACGATGGTAGCCGTGATGGGGGTGTCGCGCCGCGTTGCCCGGTATCTGTCGGCCCGGGCTGCGGTGGCGTCACTACTGATTGCCACTACCGTTGCTGTGGGCTACAGCTACTATCTCTTTGCGCCCGGCCCGGGCAGCCGTCAGTTCAGGGAGGACCGATTCGCCGTTACGGCCAGGGTTGAGGCGGCGCGGCAACTGATGGCGCAGATCCCTGCGCAGGCGTCGGTAAGCACCGTGTGGCCGCTGGTGCCCCACCTGTCGCAGCGAACGCGCATCTACACTGTGCTGGCCCGACCTGTCCAGCCCCCGGACTATCTCTTGGTGGAGGAAAGCCCAGGTGCCGAAGGCGCGCCCATCTATCCCTACGCCGCGCCCCCGGGCTGGCCACCCGTCTACCACGAGTATCGTTTGGTGGACAGGCAGGGACCGTTTGAGTTGCTGGGCTATGGGCGGTCCGTGGAGCTGACGCCGGTTGACGAACCGCAGCCCCGCCCGGTGCCTATCAGCCTGGCGGCCTATGCCTGGCTCGACAGTCCCGACCCGAGCGTTGCGCCTGCCGTACAGCCGGGTTCGACCGCCCGTCTCATGCTTGCCTGGCGGCGCACCGGGACATTGGACCGCCGGTATGTGGTATTTGCACACGTGTTGTCCGGCTGCGGGCCGGAGGCGGCCAACGGCCTTCCCGAGATCTTCGCTCAGAGTGGCCATGAACCGGGCGACGGGCATGCCCCCACGACGTTCTGGGAGACCTGGACGAACCCGCGCATTGTGCTGGACGAGCAGCGCCTGGGCATCGCCGCCGATACCCCTGCTGGAACCTACTGCGTTTGGGCGGGCGCCTTCGACCGGGAGACCGGGGAGCGAGTAGAGCTGGGCGGGCCAGGGCGCACGCTGATGCTGGTCGGCTCGCTGACGGTGACGCGAGAAGGATGATAGGCTATGGACGATAGACGGTGGTCGGTGGGGCATGGCCGGTTGGCAACGGCCGCGGGGCGATCCTCTGCGCCGCGCGTTCGGTCGTCTTCTCGCCCCCTGGCGGTTGCCGTTTTCTTCCTGGTGTTGGCGGTCTACGTGGTGACCTATGTCGGCGCGTTCAAGAGCAATGACGAGCGCGCCCTGTTTAGCGGGACCGATAGCTTCGTCAAACGCCGTGAGTTCACCGTCAATCAGATCTACTGGGACTACACGCACGTCGGGATGCGGACGGCTACCGGCGACATGGTGCCGAACTACGAACCAGCCCAGATGGTCGCGGCGATCCCGTTCTATCTGTGGGGACGCGCGCTGGGCGCTGCCGTGCAGGGGGTGATGTTCTTCAGTGCTGTCGTGATGGCGGCTGCGGCGGCGATGGTATACCTGTGCCTCCTGGAGTTGGGGTACGGCGCGCGCAGCAGCGTCTTGGGAGCGTTGGTCTTCGCCTTCGCGACCCTGGCCTGGCCCTACAGCCGCACCTTCTTTCGGGAGCCGCTGACGACTCTGGCCTACTTGCTGGCCTTCTACGGGCTGCTGCGTCATCGCCCGCCAGCGCCCAGATCCCTCTTCTGGCCCGCGCTGACGGGCACCGCTTTGGGACTCGCCATTACCACCAAACAGATCAGCGTCGCCGTCGTTCCCTCGCTTATCCTTCTGGCGGTCCTGTATGAGTGGGGTCGGCCGGGCAAGCGAGCGGTGCCAGCCGGTGACCGCACTGGGCGGCTCGGCGCCGCACTGGCCGCGGCTATCCCGCTGGCCATCATCTTGCTGCTCGGGCAGCTCTACAGCCGGACGACACTGGCGGGCGTTGAGGTGTTCGCCAGGGACATCGTAGATTACACAACCAACCCGCAACTGTCCCAGTCGGTGCCTCTACGGATGTGGAGAGCCGCCCTGGGGCTGACCGTCAGTCCATACAAGGGCCTCTTCTGGTACTCGCCGGTACTGGTCCTCGGGCTGGCTGGGGCTGTGCCGCTTGTCAAGCGTCGTTTTTGGGAGGGCCTTGCCTTCCTGATCGTCCTGGCGGTGCACCTGATCGGCTACAGCCGCTACAACTACTGGTCGGGTGGCGTCGCCTGGGGCTCGCGCTACATGCTGCCGGTCGTGCCCTTCCTGGTACTGCTGGCGGCCCCGATTTGGCAATGGCTGACTCGCGACCACGCCGGCGACACGACCGGTATGGAGGAGGATGGCAAATCCGCTGTCCGCCAGTCGTTGCGCGCTCAGCCGGTGCTTGATGTAGTGCTGCGAGTTCTCGCGGTTGGGTTGTTGGCGGTCAGCGTCCTTGTGCAGGTGTTGGGCGTCAGCGTGGACCTGCGCACCTACGAACTGCGCTTCCTGTTGGACGAGGCCAAGATATGGGGTGGCATTGGCGAAGCAATTGAGGCGCGCTACATGAATCCGGCCTATTCGCCGGTGCTCGGGCACCTCCGCTTGCTCTTCTCCGGAACCCAGCCGCTGGACTTCGCGTGGGTGCAATGGCGCGAACAGGGGACGTGGGCATTCGTACCGATGGGCCTGGTGCTCTCGCTCGCGCTGCTGAGCCTGGCAAGTGCCGGGCTGGCGCTGATCTGGCGCCGGCGAGAGAGGGCGGCCGCGGTGGGCATTGTCCTGACCGCTGCGACCGTGACAGTCTGCTCTCTGCTCCTCACGGTCTATCGGCAGGGGGATGCGCGTTTCGACCCCTACGGTGTTGACCGCTTCTTGAGGCCGATGGGCCAGCGGCTGGAAGAGGTTCGCTGTGCCTCATCCGGGCTCATGGGGAAGGCCATCTGTCGGGATGCCTTGCTGGTGCCGGATCCCAACCTGACCGACTATTTCCTGAGCTCACTGCGTGCGCCGCTGGTCTGGTACGGACTGGAGCCGCGGCCGGTGGATCAAGAGTTGCTGTCGCGGCTGATCGGGCGCTATGGCCGCGTCTGGCTTGCCCGCGATCGCAGCGCCGAGGCAGATGATGCAGAGGACCGCCGCGGCTGGGAGCGTTATCTGGCTGAACATGTGTACAAACTGGACGAGCAGCAGTACGGGGGCTGGGCGCGCCTGCTGCGTTTCTCGGCCGCTGGGCGCCCGGTTGAGACGTCGGCGCCCGGGCAGGCTTTGGGTGTGTTAGTGCTCGAACGGGTCACTCTTGGCCTGGAGAAGGGCGCAGCGGCACCGGAACCGCCTGGCGAACCACTGGACGACAACCTGGTGCGGGCCAGGACGGGTGACACGCTCCAGATCGGGCTGCGCTGGCGCGCGACAGAGACCCCCGACGCGAACTACACTGTCTTTGTCCATCTCCTGGACGCGTCAGGCCAGGTGCGCGCTCAGCGGGACCGCTGGCCCGGCGACGGCCTCTACCCCACAGCCGGACTGAGCGCCGGGCAGGTCATCACGGACAATTTGGCCTTGCCGCTGGAGATGCCTGCCGGTCGCTATCGGCTCGTCGCCGGCTTGTACCGGAGTGATCTGGAGGGGTTCCCCCGGCTGACCGGGCCGGGTGGCGACTTCGTGGCCTTGAGCGAGGTGGAGGTGCACTAAATGGGCCCGGCCAGGCTCGCGCTGCGCACCGGCGATGCGGGCTGGCAGGGCTGAAGTGCCCGGGAGACCCTACTGCAGCAAGTAGAAGACCTGAACCCTGTCGGCCATGAGGCGCGCGGGGCCGTGGGCAAGCACGCGATACTCCACATCGCCAAGCGCCCAGGGGATCTCGAGGTCCAGGGTGAACTCCTGGTAGGCCTCCGGGCCCGCGAACTCCGACGCCTCGACGTCGCGCGATGCCAGCGGCCCTCCGGCCGTACTGCTGTAGACCTCCACGGTCGCGACCTTCCCCACAGGGTCGGCCGCGGCCAGCCTCAGGGCGTACATTGCCCGGTACCGGCCGGGGATGAGGCCCACATAGGGGCCGTAAGCCAGTGCCCCGGTGGTCGCCGTGCCTTCAGTGGCGCGGGCAGCTTCTTTGCTGGCCCCGGGATCGCTGACGACCTGGGAGTCGCCGGGCAACTTCTCGGCCTCGTAGGTCGCGATCGGTATGGTTGCCTGCAGCGGGGTTACCTCGATTCGGTCTGCCCATAGCCGTTCCGGGCCACGATAGAGCACGCGATATTCCACATCGTCCAGCGCCCGGGGTATCTCCACGTCCACGCTGATACCCTGATAGTTGCCGTAGGCCGCGAAATCCTGAATCATTACGTCCTTCCCGGCCAGCGGACCGCCCATGGCTGTAGAGAAGATATCTAGCGTGGCAATCGGGCCTTGCTGAGAGGACGTGCCCTCGATCCTCAGCCAATAGGTCACACGATACTTGCCGGGCAGCAGCGACACATATGGCCCGTACGTCAAGCCACTTCGCCCCTCAGCATGGGGCAGTGACCAATCCGCGACCCGAACCTGCCCGCCGCTGGCCCGGCTATCCTGTTCTGGAGGAGCAGTGAAGTCACTGGCCAGGTTCTCTGCCTCGAACTGCGAGGAAAACAGAAGCCTGAGCGCGGCGTCGTTGTGAGCGGTGTCGTGTCCCCTTCTGAGCAGGAGAGTCCAGTCGTCGGCGCGCGCCACCCCATACTCCCCGGAAGCCAGGTACGGCGCGAGCGCGCGGGCGGCCGCGTGCCGTGCATCTCGAGAGAGAAACGGCCAGAAATTCGCCGTAGGATGGGCGTCGAAGAGGATATAGTCCGCGCGCTCCGTGGTGGGGAAGAGGTAAATCGTCTCCCGGCTGGACAGATGGGGCACCAGATCGCTGAGCGTGCTGACGGAGGCCGTTCTCGGAATATCAGAGAAGAAGTCTTTGACAACCCGTTGATGTGGGGTGGGCTGCGGGAAGCCGGTGAAGAGCCTGCCACAGAGCCACCCGTACTCAGCATTCATACCCAGGCTCGCGACCAGGATGGCGGCGGCCAGTGCGCCTCGCCTGAACCTGCTCGGGTCAAGCTTTTGGATCCCGGCAATGGCCAGGAAGCTGACGAAGGGTACCATGATTGCGGGATACTGCGTGCCGATACGGAAGTTCTCTTCGGCCGAGGCCAGCAGGGCCACAGAGAACGCCGGTACAGCCAGGATCAGCGAGCGTCCCGCCAGCAGCGGCAGGAACAGCACCGGCAGGAGGAGCAGGCAGAGGAATTCCAGCTTTCGGGCATCGCCGAAGATGTAGACCGCAGTGTGGAGGGGATTGGTGACCAGGGTTGTCGCAACCGCGGTGAGCCCGCCAGCGCCCTCGGCCATGAGTCCCTTGAAGCGATAGACCTGCGGCACGCCTCCCAGGGCCGGCATGACGTACCCCACCACCGCCGTAAAGTAGGCGATTCCGCCGGCCGTGAGCGCAGCACCCAGCCCGTAGCGCCTCTTGACCAGGAACAAATACACCCCGAACGCAGCCGCGGTCAGTCCCACTTCTTCCTTGGTGGCCACCGCCAGGACCAGGAAGAGGAGGAAGCACTTCGTGCGCCCGGTCTCCAGGCAGTAGATGCCCCACAAGAGCAGCGATGTGACGAGCGCGATCTGGTGGAAGTCAAAGGTGTTGACCCCGTGCAGGGCCGGGAAGAGCAAGTAGCTTGCGCTCAGCGCCACTGCAAGAGCGCTGCTGTGGAGTTTGTTCCGGGCCAGGAGATAGATCGGGACAGCGCCCAGCCCGAGGCACAGGCTCTGCAGCACAAGTAGTGTCCGCGCATCCCCTCGCAACGCGTAGAGTGGTGCTACAAGGTAGAGTATGGGGGCAAAGTGGTTGCCCAGGTAGTTGATCGGGTGCGGCCCGTGCTGCGTAGACCGTAGAATGCCGTGGTGGAGGGCATTGTAGACGATCTGGTCGTGGATGCCCAGGTCGAAGGAATGGGTCATGAAGGCATTGTGCCGCGTTACCGTCAGCGCGCTCATGAACACCGCGTACGCGGCGGCCAGCCCACATGCCAGACCCAGACCGACGTTCGCGTGGCTGAGACGGTGTGTCCATTCGGGTGCGGGGCCGGAGAGTCTGGATGCCTGCTGCACAGCGAGGAAGGCGATAGATGCCATGCCTGCGATGAGCGCGAAGGTGAGGAAGGGGCGCTCAGTGGCCAGCGTTGGGAGGGACAAGACGGGCAGGAAAGCCAGCAGCGTGAGCGGCAGGGCAAGCGTAGCGCCTCGCTGCAGGGTGAGCCCCGCGCGTCGTCTGGTCGTGATGGCGACCACGCCGACGGCCAGCCACAGGCCAAGCGCGAGTGCTGGCCCCATGATTGTCAGCCACAGGAGATTCGACCTGGCTTCAGGCGGCAACTGGTTGGCGAACAGGAAGTTCTCCAGCAGCCCGGCATGCGTGACTGCCCAGGCAGCAAAGGCTACCGCCCAGCCCGCGGCCACAACGAAGATAACACAGGCCAGGTTGTCCGTGAGGAAGTCAGCGAGTCTTCTCATTTGGCGCAGCCAGATTATAAGCCGGGTTGTCGTTTCCCGCAATGCGCCTGCCCCCACGGTTGGGGCGACGCGTCGCGGCGTCTTTGCGTGGAACCCTGCCATGGGGCATAATAGCCTCTGCGGAAGATGCTCGTGACCTCTATGCAACGCCTGGTGTCCCGCTACCGACTCGCCGTGCATTCAGGGCTGGCGATACTTCTGGCACTGCCTGCCTGCTGGCCGCTCCTGCGATCGGGATTCTTCGTCTCCGATGATGGGCGTTTCCATGTGTATCGGATCGCGGCCCTGGCGCAGGCCTGGCAGCAGGGAGTGCTCTACCCGCGCCTCTTCCCGGAGTTCGGTTTCGGGTACGGGCAGGCTGTGCTCAACTTCTATGCGCCGCTGAGCTACTTTCCCGGCGCTCTGCTCGCGCTCCTGGGGCTAGGTCCGGTTGCTGCCGCGAAACTCACGATCGCTCTGGGCTTTCTCCTGGCGTCGCTGGCCGCGTTTGGCTTTGCCCGGTATCTGTGGGGGCCTGCGGGCGGAATCCTGGCGGCAGCGGCTTACACGTACTTTCCCTATCACCTGGCCGATGCGTACCAGCGCGGCGCCATACCGGAACATTTCGCGTTCGTCTGGCCCCCGTTGATCCTATGGGCCTACACGGCTGCCTTCCGCGAGGAGAGGCCACGAGTCTCCTTCCTCTGGGGAACCCTGGCATGGGCGGGCCTGGTGTACACGCACAATCTCACCGCGTTGCTGATGATCCCATCGGTTGGGGTCTACCTGTTGGTGTTGGCTGGTTGGACCGGCCGCTGGCGGCGGCTGGTCCCTGCGCTGGGCACTCTGGTCCTGGCGTTGGGGCTGACAGCACCGCTCTGGCTGCCGTTCCTGGCCGAGAGCAGCGCCGTCGGCATCGGACTGGGGCCGTCGGACGGCTATATCAAGCACCTGGCCCCGCCGGCCCGATTTGTGCAGGCCTCGCTCCTGTACCGCTACGGCCTGGAGCGCGGCGGCGCGGTGGACCACCCTCTCAGTTGGCTGACGGCGGGCCTCTTCGTCGCCGTGCTGGCGCTGCTCGCGTGGCGGCTTGTCACTCGCCGGCCGGTGAGGGCCGCGCCGATAGTGGGCTTCAGCCTGGCGCTGGCCGCTGCAGCGGCTCTTATGGTGACAGATGCCAGCCTGCCCCTGTGGCTACGGGCGGCCCCGGTGCTGGCACAACTCCAGTATCCCTGGCGGTTCCTGGCCCCCGCAGGCCTGGGCGTGCTCGGACTGGCCGGCGCCTTGCCTGCGCTGCTGTTCTCCGGTCGGGTGGGCGATTCGCGACAGAGCCTGGTCCGCGGCCCGCAGTGGATCGTCGTTCTTTTGGCCTCGGCGTTGTTCATGGTCCACGCACTGCCCAACGTGCCGGCGGAGCCGTTGTCACTCTCCGACGCTGAAGTGTGGGCGCCCGACCGCATGTGGCGTGAGGACGCTGAGGCGGGCCAGGTTGGCGCTACCTGGACCGGAGAGTTCCTGCCGCTCACCGTGAGTGAGCAGCGCTGGGCCTTGGGGCGCTCTCGCCCCGGTGCCGTGGATGGCCAGGCGCCGGATCCTCTGCCCAGGGTACGGCTCGATCGGTTAGGGTATCTGTCCGCCGATCTGAGTATCGAGACGGAGGCCCCCCTGACCATCCGACTCCACCAGTTCCATCTGCCGGGATGGCAGGCGCGCCTGGATGGCCAGACTGTGTTGACATATCCGTCGGGTGAGCTCGGACTGGTGAGCGTAGACGTGCCTGCAGGGACGTACTCGGTGGCGCTGGGCTTCGGACGGACAGCGGTGCGGGCCGCGGGGGCGCTGTTGGCGCTGGTGAGCGCGATTCTATGGGGCGTCCTGGCGTGGCGCCGGCGGAAGTCCGGCCTGGGAACCGCTGCTACAGCAGTGGCAATCTGGCTGGCAGCACTTGTGCTGGGGTTGAACAGCCTGGGAGTGGGGCAACACAGGTGGAGGCCTCAGCAGGTCGGTGCCAGGGTGGAGGATGTTGCGCTGTTGCTTGGCTATGATGTGCGCAGCGCCCGCGGCGCCAGTGCGCTGGATGTGACCCTTTACTGGTTCGCCTTGCGAGACATTGGGGTTGACTACAAGGTATTTGTGCACTTGCTCGACGGAACCGGCCAGATTGTGGCCCAACACGACGGTGATCCGGTGGGAGGATTCACCCCAACGACCCGCTGGAGGTCCGGAGAACTGATCGCTGACCGGCATCGCCTGACGTGGCCGCCCGGGGCTCACTCAGAGGCCTATGCGCTCAAAGCGGGGATGTACCAGTTTCAGCCGTTGCGAAACTTGCGGCCGGAACCGGCCACCCCAGATCAGCGGATTTACCTCGGTGAAGTCGCGAGATGAGGCGGCGATTCGCCGTTAGGGAGCGCATTGAGCAGTGAGCCGGAGAGTGGTATACTGCCCAACGTGTGATGGGGTGTGCCGTGCTCTCGATTTTAGACCGTGTTGAGCAAATCCTGTTTGGCCCCGACCGGCGCATTGCGGCGCTGGGACTTGCCGGGCTGATCCTTCTGGGCGTGCTGCTTGCAGCGCTGCTCATCGGCGTGGGCGGGCCGCTGTACGGGGCGGCAGCCTTCCTGGTTGCAGCGGGCGCCCTTCTGATTCTGCGCGACATCCGGTGGGGCCTCCTGTTGCTGTTGGGTGTCATCGGGCTGCTGCCGTTCGCTGCGCTGCCCTTCGAACTCGGCTTCACCCCGACCTTCCTGGATGTAGCGCTGCTGGCGGTCTTCTTCGTCTGGGTCATGCGCATCGCCACGCGCCGGCAGCGGCGCCTGGTCGGGACACCGTTGGGACTCCCCGTCCTGATCTTTCTGGCCCTTGTCGTCTTTGCCTTCGCGAACGGTCTCCGTTTCGGCCTGCCCACAACCACCACCGTCCGTAATGTCGCTGAACTGATCCTGGCCATCCTGATGTTCTTCGTGATCGTCAACACGCTGCGCGACGAAGCAGATGTCCGCTTCCTGGCCCGGCTGATCATGGTTGTTGGTGCAGGTGCCGCGGCGATTGCTGTGCTGTTCTACGTTATTCCAGAAGCGTGGACGATCCGCATCCTGGATGTGCTGGCGCGCTTCAACTACCCGGCCGGAGCGGGCGCGCTGCGCTACATCGAGGATGACCCGGCAAATCCGATGCGCGCCATCGGGACGATGGTGGACCCGAACGTGCTGGGCGGTTTCCTGATCCTGATCGCAGGCCTCACTGGGCCGCAACTGGTCAGCCCGCAACCGCTGTTCCGACGCCGCTGGGTGATTCTCTTCTTTTTTCTCGAGGTGCTTGCGCTCTACCTGACGTATAGCCGGGGTTCGTTGGTCGGATTGGCGGTGGGATTGCTGGCGGTAGGGATACTGCGCTACCGCAAGCTCCTGGTGGTGGCGATTGCCGGCGTGCTTCTGCTCGTGCTCCTCCCACCGGCCCAGGCCTACGTGGCGCGCTTCATCGAGGGGGTCCAGCTCCAGGACCGGGCCACCTTGATGCGCCTGGGCGAGTACAAGGATGCTTTGGCGCTGATCAGTCGCTATCCCTGGTTCGGCGTGGGCTTCAGCGGCTCTCCGGACTCCGATCTTTACGTTGGCGTTTCAAGCCTCTATTTTCTCATGGCGGAGGAGATGGGCCTGGTCGGCCTGGCCTGGTTCGTCGTTATGATGGGCGTCTTCTTTGCGAACCTGGCGCGGGCCTGGCGCAGGGGCCTGAACTCCGCCATGGAGGGGCTCCTGCTCGGCATGATCGCGGCCATGGCCGGGGTGATGGTAGGCGGTCTCGTGGATCACTACCTCTTCAATCTGGTCTATCCGCATATGTCCACCCTGTTTTGGGTCTACATGGGCCTGGGAATGAGCATCGCCGGTGTCGCCCGCGCTGGAGAACGGCTGCCCGATGGCTGAGGGCCTTTGCAGACGGCGGCCGGGCGGGTCACATCTGGCTGGCTGCCGCGAGCGATGGCAGTTGGGGGCCAACTGGAATTGCACGCGGTCTGAGGCTGTGGTATAGTTGGGCAGTCTTGCACTTCAAAAGGAGGCTTCTACCATGGAGTTCTCGACCATACCGCTAAAGCACTGCACTCTGGTCCGGCTCGGCGGCCGGATTGATGGCAGCGTAGCCCCTGAATTCGGGAACCAGCTCCGCGCGCTAACCGATGCCGGGAATTACAGGTTGGTTCTCAATATGAAAGACGTGTCCTACACGAGCAGCGCGGCATTGCGCGAACTCATCAGCGCCTGGAAGACATGCCGACGCTGGAACCGCGGTGATCTCCGGTTGGCTGAGGTGCACCCGAACATCCTCAAGGTTCTCGATCTCACGGGACTGAGCAGCCAGTTTCAGATCTACGACGAGGAAGTGGAGGCGGTAGGGAGTTTCTGAAGGGCCTTCGGGCGGCTGGCACCCCCTTGCCTGTCACGCGGTCAGGTTGGAGATGCTGCTGGGAGCCGGTCTTCGGCTTCCAGTTTTTTTGCGGATGCGTCGCGACGATATGAGAGGTTGACTTGCCGGGATGATGGAAGACTATGTGAGCGAGTTATCGCTGGCGGGCGAGATAGCCTGCCTGCCCCGGGTGAGTGAATTCGTGCATGAATCCTGCGCACAGGCCCACGTAGACCCCGGCGCGTGGTTCGATCTCAACCTGGCCGTGGAAGAGGCCTGCGCCAACGTCATCGAGCACGCGTATGCGGGCGCAGGCGGTGAGATTACGGTGAGATTTGAGGCTCGCGGCGCGGATGTCTGCATCTCAGTCATGGACCATGGGCAGCCCTTCGACCCTGACGCCGTAGTCCTGCCCGATCTCGACGTGCCGCTGGAAGACCGGCGCATTGGAGGCCTTGGCCTCCTTCTGATGCAGCGACTGATGGATGACGTACGTTTCACGTTTTCAGCAGAGGGCAACAAGGTTGAGCTGGTGAAGCGCCGTGTCCGAACAGAGACAGACTGAGCTCCAGACGCTTGCTGAGATTGGCCGCGCACTGGTCGAAGCGCCCCTGGAGGAAGATACCCTCTGCGAGCGCATCTACGAACTGGCCGGGCTCGTTGTCCCCACGGAAAGTTTTCAGTTAGGTCTGTTTGACGGCGACCGCTACGAGATCAAGGTCTGGAGCAGGGATGGCCAGCGTCAGCCGGCCGCTGCGTTCCTGGTGCCGGAAGGAAAAGGCATCATCGGGTGGCTGCGGGTCTCCAGGCAGCCGTTGCTGGTGCGGGACTTCCAGGCCGAGATGGGCTCCCTGCCGGCTCAGCCTACCTACATCAGTGAGAGACCCCCCAGGTCGGCCATCTTCCTTCCAATGCTCACGGCCGATAGCGTGATTGGCGCCATCTCGGTGCAGAGTTACCAGCCACACGCCTTCACCGAAAGCCATCTGCGCGTACTGACGATTCTTGCCAACCAGTCGGCAGCCGCGCTGAACAATGCCCGCCTCTACGCGCGCGGACAGCGAAGGCTGAATGACTTGATGGCCGTGGCCGAGGTGGGCCGTAAGCTCACCAGCATCCTCGACCTGAACGAACTGCTCACCCAGGTGGTGGAACTGATCCAGTCCCGGTTCGGGTACTATCATGTCCAGGTCTACCTGGTTGAGCGCGGCAGCGATCGGGCCTACTTCAGGGCGGGCAGTGGCGGTGCCCAGCTCAATGAGAAATGGCAACGTGAGGGCCGCTCCATGCGGATTGGGCAGGAGGGAATCATCGGCTGGGTCGCCGAGCACGGCACGAGCCTGCTGGCGAACGATGTTTCGGTCGAGCCGCGCTATATTCCTGATGACCCCCGCCTTCTGCCGGACACGCGAGCGGAACTGGCTGTTCCCCTGATGATTGACAAGGAGGTGTTAGGGGTCCTGGACGTGCAGAGCAGCCAGGCAGGGGCGTTCGACGAGGACGATGTTGCTGTCCTGCGCACGCTGGCCGACCAGGTTGCCGTGGCCGTCAGATCAGCGCGGGCCTACGAAGCGCAGCGGGAAGAGGCCTGGATGACCACTGTCTTGCTCCAGGTTGCGGAGGCCGCCAGTCAGGCGGAAGGCATGCAAGAGGTGCTCGACGCCACGGTTCGGGTGACGGTAATGCTGGCCGGTGTGGAGTCCTGCACGACCTGGCTCTGGGATGAAGATCGGGAACTCTTTCGCTATGGCGCGCACTACGGCTTCAGCCTGGGCATTGCAGGCAATCCGCACCGGGAGTTGCGCTTCACGCCGGAAGAGTGGCCGGCGCTGGATCACCTTCGCGAGCACAAATCGCCGGTGATCCTCCGGTTGGAAGATGCCGATTTGCCCGAAGCATTGAGGCGCGTCTGCCCCGGCGATCGGGTCGCGCTGCTGCCCATGCTCAACAAAGGTGTGGTCTTCGGCGTTCTCGGGGTGAGCTTCCTGGCTGACCGCGAGCCTCTCCTCAACGAGCGCCGCATGGCCATGCTCGGCGCCATTGCCCATCAGATAGCGGCTGCGGTTGACAACAGTCGGCTTGCTCTGGCGCGCGAAGAGGAAGCCTGGGTGTCAACGTTGTTGCTTCAGGTCTCCGAGACCATCCGGCGCCTGCAGCCCGTGGACGTCACCCTGGATCAGGTGGCGCGCCTGGTGCCAGCCGTGACCGGCGTGGACCGCTGCGCAATCGTCCTCCGAGGTGAGGATGGTGTTTTCCACGTTCGAACAGTTTACGCTGTGCGCCCTGAGCTGGCCGACGCGTTTCGATCGGCGCTGTTCAGGCCGGGCGAACTCCCCCTGCTGGATGACGCGTGCCGCCTGGGCCAGCCCCTGGTCGTTGAGGACGTTGCGAGCAGTTCGCGCGTACCTGCACTCTGGCAGGAACGCTTCGGGAGCTGTACGCTGTTGGTGATGCCCCTTCTGGTGGCCGATGAGCCGATCGGCGCGATCCTGGCTGACGACGTAGACGCGACACACATGTTCAACCCCCGGCGGGTACGGATCTTGAGCGGGATCGCCAACCAGACAGCCATGGCGATCGAGAATGCCCGTCTGCAACTGCAGGAGGCAGAGCGCATTCGCCTCAGCCGAGAGCTGGAACTGGCCCAGGACATTCAGCGCAGTTTGCTGCCGCAAGAGACGCCGCATCTTCCGGGCTACCAGATCGTCTACCGTTGGCGTTCCGCGCGCGAGGTTGGCGGCGACTTCTTCGACTTCATACCGACGGGCAAGTCCAGCGTGGGCATCGTGCTCGCCGATGTGTCGGACAAAGGGGTGCCGGCTGCACTATACATGATGTTTGCTCGCACACTCATTCGCGCAGTGGCGGCCAGCGGGCGAGACCCTGCTGGGGTGTTGATGCGTGCGAACGAACTGATGCTGTCCGACAGCCGATCCGATATGTTTGTGACGGCCTACTACAGTGTACTGGATGCCGAGAGCCATGTCTTGACCTACGCCAGCGCAGGGCACAACCTGGGTCTCTACGCGCCGGCCGACGGTTGCGCGGGGAGCCCCCTTGTCACGGAGGGGATGCCGTTGGGGATCATGGCTCCGCTCGAGATCGGGCAGAAGCAGCTTGCACTGAGTCCCGGAGACGTGGTCCTCTTCTACACTGACGGAGTGACTGAGGCGGTCAATGCGGCTGATGAGCCGTTCGGTGAGGAGCGGCTACTGGAGGTGCTGTGCACGAATCGAGGCCGGCCGCCTGCGGAGATCGCTGACGCCATCGAGACCGCTGTCCGCCATTTCACCGGCGACATCCAGCAGTATGACGACTTCACCCTGGTCCTGATCAAGCGCGGCCCTTGACTGATGCCCGCTGGCCGCGCGGCTCCCTGTGGTGCAGCCAGGTTGCCGGAGGTACGGCTCGGCCCGTCAGAAAAAGAAACCCGGCCCCTTTCGGGGGCCGGGTTTGTGCCTTCAGTCAGCCTGTTGGTTTAGTACATGTCCGGGTTCGGGGCCGGAGGGGTCTTTTCCTTCTCGGGAATGTCGGTGATCAGCGCCTCGGTCGTCAGGATCATGGCCGCGATGGACGCCGCGTTCTCCAGGCCGCCGCGGGTGACCTTGGCCGGGTCAATGATGTTCTTGGCCACCATGTCGCCATAATCCTCAGCCATCACGTCGAAGCCGATGCGCTTGTTGTTGTGCAGCTTCTGCTCGCGCCGGACGTTTTCGACCACCACCGCGCCGTCGTAGCCCGCGTTCTCTGCCAGCATGCGCATTGGCTCGGGCAGCGCCTGGCGCAGGATGCGGACACCGGTCAGAACATCGCCTTCCAGGCCCTTTTCAACCTCGTCCAGCGCCTCGATAGCGTTCAGCAGAGCCACACCACCGCCGGGAACGATGCCCTCTTCCACCGCGGCACGGGTGGCGCTGAGAGCGTCCTCGACGCGATGCTTCTTCTCCTTGAGCTCGACCTCCGTGCCAGCGCCGACGCGGATGATTGCCACGCCGCCGGCCAGGCGGGCCAGGCGCTCTTGCAGTTTCTCCTTGTCGTAGTCGCTGGTGGAGTTCTCGATCTCGACCCGGATCTGCTCAATGCGGCCCTTGATCGCGCTGGGATCGCCCTTGCCGCCGACGATGGTGGTCTCATCCTTGTCGGCGATGACCTTGTCGGCCTGACCCAGGTCGCTGATCATGGTCGTCTCCAGCTTGCGGCCGAGCTCCTCGGTGATGACAGTGCCACCGGTCAGGATGGCGATATCCTGTAGCATCGCCTTGCGCCGATCGCCGAAGCCGGGGGCCTTGACGGCCAGGCAGTTGAACATGCCTCGCAGTTTGTTCAGCACCAGGGTAGCCAGAGCTTCGCCGTCCACATCCTCGGCGATGATCACGATCTCGCGCTTGCCGAGCTGGACCAGTTTCTCCAGGATCGGGACGATATCGGCCGCGGCAGAGACCTTCTTGTCCGTGATCAAAATATACGGGTTCTCCAGCGACGCCTGCATCGCTTCGGGATTGGTGATGAAGTAGGGGCTGATGTAGCCGCGGTCGAACTGCATACCCTCGACGTACTCGGTCTCGAACTGCAGGCCCTTGGCTTCTTCGACGGTGATCACGCCGTCCTTGCCGACCTTCTCCATCACCTCGGCAATCAGGTCGCCAATCTCTTGATCTTGGGCCGAGATGGCAGCCACGGCGGCGATCTCTTCCTTGGTGGTGATGGTGATGGCCTGGGCCTTGATGGCCTCAGAAAGGGCTCCAACGGCCTTCTCGATGCCGCGCTTGAGCAACATCGGGTTGGCGCCCGCAGCGACATTCCTCAGGCCCTCATTCACGATAGCCTGCGCCAACACCGTGGCGGTGGTGGTGCCGTCGCCGGCTATGTCATTGGTCTTGGTCGCCGCTTCCTTGAGCAGTTGGGCGCCCATGTTCTGGAACGGTTCCTGCAGTTCGATCTCCTTGGCTACGGTGACACCATCATGCGTGATGGTGGGGGCGCCCCATTTCTTGTCCAGGGCAACGTTGCGGCCCTTGGGGCCCAGGGTGGCCTTTACGGCTGACGCCAGCGTGTCCACACCGATCTTGAGGTTGCGGCGAGCCTCATCGGAGAAAACCAGTTGCTTTGCCATGGTTCATCAACTCCTTCCCTTGTTTTATTCGACGATTGCGAGGATGTCGGATTCGCGCAAGATCAGCAGCTTCTTGTTGTCCAGCTTGATCTCGGTGCCGGAGTACTTGGCGTAGAGGACGCGGTCGCCGACCTTGACTTCCATCGCGACGCGCTTCCCGTCCTCGTCCATGCGGCCGGGTCCAGCAGCGATGACTTTGCCCTGCTGTGGCTTCTCCTTGGCGGTCTCCGGCAGGATGATGCCACCGGCGGTGACTTCTTCCTGCTCGATCGGCTCAACAACCAGACGATCGGCAAGCGGTTTGAGGTTCATAGTCCAACAGCCTCCTTTGGTGAATTTGATAGATATCGGCCCACCTCGCGGGCTTCTGACGCCATGCGCTTTTGACTCGTTAGCACTCATATGGCGAGAGTGCTAACGACGGCGATTCTACATTACCTTGTGGCAGGTGTCAAATTCGAGAAGTGAAAATGAAACGGGGCTTCGGCGAGGGCGAGTGGAGCCGGCGCCTCCGGCCGAGGGCGATCAGCCGGGCTTTGCCTTGTCGGCCTTTGCGGCTCGGCGTGTCTTGCTGGCGGCGTAGCTGGGCGCTTCGATCAGGAAGAATGTGCAGCGGCTGCTGTCGAGCATCCGGCTGCGCAGTCGCGGCTCGATCTGGTCAATGTTGTCAATCGTTGTGATCACGGTCGGCAGGCGCGCCGCATAGCGATAGTTCAGCAACTGGAAGAGCTTCTCTTTGGCCCAGGGGGTTGCGCTTTCCGTGCCCAGGTCGTCCAGCACGAGGAGCGGGCTCGTCTTGACCTGCTCGAACAGTTTATCCAACGTGATCGCGCTGGACGGACTGAAGGTTGCCCGCAGGTGATCGAGAAGATCGGGCACGACGACGAACATGGGCGTGGCCCGCCCGGCACCTACCTGGTAGTTGGCGATAGCGGCTGCGAGGTGCGTTTTGCCGCACCCGGACTCGCCACTGAATACCAGCCAACCGGCTGGATTCTCGGCAAAGGCTCGTGCCCGTGCAACGGCCGCGCGCAGGTTCTCCCGCTTGTCCGGGGGGAGCTCTGCCGTTCGCAGCGAGAAGGTGTCAAACGTCTCGCGGGAGTGCAGCGACAGCGTGCTCAGGGTGGCAGCCCCGCGGTCGGCACCGGACTGCCGGAAATCGGGCGCCAGGATCTCATAAACCTGACTGAGATCGGGGTCAACCAGGCGGGATGTTACCCTGGGATCCAGGTCCTCCAGCCTCTGATTGGAGGTGATGACAGTGGCGAGGCGGGCGTTGTAGCGATGGTTCAGGATCTGGTAGAGTTTCTCCTGGGCCCAGGGAGTGCTGTTGTTCAATAATAGGTCATCCAGGATCAGCAGGGGTGTCTCCCGGATGGCGTTTAGCCGCTCATCCAGCCCGGTCTCGCTGGTGGGGCTGAACGTGGCCCGCAGGTAATCCAGCAGGTCGGGGACGACCACGAACAGCACAGCATGGCCCAGGTTGATTCGATAGTTGGCAATCGCCACGGCCAGGTGGGTCTTGCCGCAACCGTACCCCCCAAGCAAGACCAGCCACCCGCGCGGGTCCCGCGCAAAGTTCAGGCTTCGCTCGTAGGCTTCCTTCAAGTTGAAGCGAATGGCTTGCGGCAGGCCAACGCCATCGGGAATGAAGCTATCAAATGTCATGCGGCTCAGCGCGCCGATATTGCTCACGGCGCGCAGTGCCTGCGCGTGCTCAGCGGCCATGCGCGCCTGCGTGCAGCGGCATGGAATGGTCTTGCTGAAGTCGGGGTGGCCGGGCGGCACGTCGAGCGCAAGAAAGCCCATGCCCTTGCAGATGGGGCAGGTCTCGGCGGCGATACCTGGCCCCCTGCTCTTCGGGTGTGCAGGGCCCTGATTCTCTGACAGGCGGTAGGCCTCCAGAATTGCGCGCACTGGCTTCATCGTCTTGTCTGCCGTTACAACCTCAGTGTTCGATCAGGTCTTCGTAACCCTCGGGGACCCGGTAGCCCTCCCCAAGCGACTCCCCCTCGCGGCCCCTGATCTGCCTCCGGCCGGTGGTCTTGCCCTCCAGGCGCCACCGTTCCAGGATCGCCAGGACGTACTTCCAGCTCCGCTTGTTGCCGGTGACCGCCTCGCGGAAGGCGTCGGCGATCCATTCGGCCGGATAATGGCGCTCCGCCTCGCGCAGTTCTTCGGCAATCATCGGCGTCAGCATGCCGATGTTCTGCTCGTAGAGCACGAAGATGGTCGGGCGTTCCACCTGAAGCTGGACATCTTCGGCCACGTCGGCCAGCAGGTCGAGTTGGCCCGCACGCAGTTTCTGGATGACCTGTCGCCCATTGGCGCTGTTGACCATGTACCACTCTTCGGTTGCTTCGCCGCGCCGGACGGTGGTATGGAGAAGAGAGCCGCGTGCCACAGCGCGCTCGAGCGCATCGCGCAGCACTTCCTCTCCCGTGGCCGAGTCGGTTGCCAGCCAACTGACGAGCCGCTCATCCTTCAGAAGCTCGCTCAGGCGGGCGTAACGCAGCGCTCCCCGTTTCCGCCCGATCAGCCAGAACACGTGCAAGGTCACCTTGAGCTCGGCCAGGTGGTCTATCAGCGGGAGCAGTTCGCTGAAGAAGAGATTCGGGATCGGCGTGGTGGCCAGCTTTCCGGCAGGGAATCCTGCAAAGCCGTGCATCTTCTCGGTCATGTGCTGTACTCCAGCGGTTCCCGCACCAATTCCAGGTCGGCGAATTTGGTGAGTTCTTTGTTGAAGTACAGGGGCACGGTGTCGGTAGGCCCGTTGCGGTGCTTGGCGACGATGATGTCAGCGATGTTCTTCCGCTCGGTGTTCTCCTTCACCAACTCTTCGCGGTAGATGAACATCACGATGTCCGAGTCCTGCTCGATGGCGCCCGATTCGCGCAGGTCAGACAAGATCGGCTTGTGGTCACTCCGGGACTCGACAGCCCGCGAAAGTTGTGAGAGGGCGATCAGCGGGGTCTCAAGTTCACGCGCCAGGCTCTTCAGCGAGCGTGTGATGTAGCTGATCTCCTGCACGCGGTTCTCGGCCCGGGAATCGCTTCGCATCAGTTGCAGGTAGTCAACAATCACCAGGTCCAGGCCGTGCTCGGCCTGCAGGCGGCGGGCCTTGGTGCGCAACTCCAGCGCGGACATGGCCGGCGTGTCATCAATGAAGAGCATTGTGTCGGACAGCACCCCGGCGGCCTCGACGAGCATCTGCCATTCGTCATCCTCGATCTCGCCGAGGCGCAGGCGCTGCTGGCTGATCCCGGTCTCCGCGGCCAGCAGGCGCTGCACCAGTTGTTCGTTGCTCATCTCCAGGCTGAAGAAAGCCACCCGCAGTCCGTAGCGCCGGGCTGCGTTGATAGCGATGTTGAGGGCGAGGGACGTCTTGCCGACGCCCGGGCGGGCAGCCAGCACGATCAGATCGGACTTCTGAAAGCCGCCCAGAAGCCTGTCCAGCTTGGTGAATCCCGAGGGGACACCCAGGATGCCTCCCCTGTGCCGGTGGAGGTACTCGATGCGGTCCACCACGTTGTGCATGATCTGCCGGACAGGCGTCAGATCGCGGCGGATCCGGCGCTCTGACACGCCGAAGATGAGTTGTTCAGCGCGATCTACCAGCTCGTCTATGTCGTCGGCCTCTTCATAGGCCAGGGCGGCGATCTGCCCGGCGGCCGCGATGAGCCGGCGCAAGGTTGCCGTGCGCTCGACGATGTGGGCGTAGTGCTCGACGTGGACGGAGGTGGGGGTGTTGTTGATCAGCGAGGTGATGTAGGCGGCACCGCCGGCTTCCTGAAGCTGGTTGCGGCGTTCCAGTTCATCCACCACCGTCACGAAGTCGGCTGGCTCGCGCCGTTCGTGCAGGTCCAACACGGCCTGATAGATCCAGCCGTTTCTCTCGCGGTAGAAATCGTCGGCCCGCAGGAAGGAGGCTACCTTCAGGATGGCATCAGGGTCAATCAGCAGTGCGCCGAGGACGCTCTCCTCTGCCTCGATGTTCGCAGGGGTGGTCTTGTCGGGCTTGTCCATCTTCTCGGGCCGGCAGGTCAGTCCAGTCCACTCAGATCCAGCCCCTCCAGGAACTCCCGGAAGGCCTCAGGTGGTTCGGCGGCAGTGCCTTCATCCGGGCCCGGCTCACCGCCCTCCGCTTCGAGGTCCCTTTCCGGCGTGATCGCCGCTTGCTCCATGACCTCTTCGGAGACATACACCGGCACCCGTGCACGCACGGCCAGGGCGATCGCGTCGCTGGGGCGCGAGTCAATTTCCAGGCGTCGGCCGTTGACCGTGAGGCTGATTAGCGCGTAGAAGGTGTCGCTGCGTAGATCGGTGATGGCTACGCTCTCGATCTCCGCGCCCAACTTGAGGATCGTGGCCTTCAGCAGGTCGTGGGTGAGGGGACGGGCCACTTCCACACCCTGCAACTCGATTGTGATGGCGTCGGCCTCGAACGGCCCGATCCAGATCGGCAGAAAGCGCGGTGCCTCCAGGTCCTTCAGGACCACGAGCCGATGTTGTGACATCAGGCTGACCCGCACGCTGTCAATTGTCACTTCAATCATTGCCATATTGCCTCCCGGACTTCCGGCGCCGCAAGCAACCGCGCCGGACCGCTTCGGGCAGGGATCGGATAGACCTGTGCCGCAGGCTCTCTACACCGTTCCGGACCAGCAGACAACCTGATTATACCACAATCGGGAGGGCGCACAAGCGCAACTCACTGCGACCCGCGCAAGCCGGTGGCCTGCAGCGCCCGACTTATGCCGGGCAGCTGCTTAGGGCAGAGGAGTTTCGCTCAGCCGCATGAGGGCATTACAGGCCTATTCCCGCTCATCAACAGCCCGGATCAGCCCCTCGGCGTGCTCAAGAAGTACTCGGGCGCGTTCTTGCGGTGTTTCCTTAAGCCTCAGGTAATGTTCGAGCAGTTCAAGCGGGGTGAGAGCCTCTACGGGGATGCCGCCCAAGCGCTGCCGCTCGGCCCGTTCGACATCCCGCTGCAGCGAGGCGACGAAATACGCGCCCTCCAGCGCCTGCCTGATCTGCCGCTCGACCAGCAACGGTTCTTGCTCCTGGCGAACACTTACGATCACCTGGACGACGGCCTCCGACAGGTCTCCGCAGGCCCGGATTGCCTTGACAACGGCCGCGGTAGGGTCAGGGGCCGTGCGCGCGTCTGCGCGGATCGTGACGAAGGGACGGGCCTTGCGTCGGTAGCCCTGCACGAACCGCCAGGTTGTCGCTGGGCCGTTGCCCCCGCCCGGGGACGGTGCATCTCCGGCGTCGGGCAACCCGATCTCTGCCACGACGAAGCCCTTGGGCTCGCGCTCTTCGCCGAAGTCAATCCGTTCAATGCTGCCGCTGTAGACCACGGGGGGCTGCAGGTCGCTGTTCAGGCTTTGGTGTTTGTGGATGTGCCCCAGCGCCACATAGCGCCAGACCGGGTCGGCCAGGATGGATGCGGGCACAGTGGCGTCGCGACCGATCATGATATTCCGCTCGGAGCCGTGACTGGCCTCGCTGATGCTGAAGTGGCCAAGCAGCACCGCCGGGATATCGGGTCGCTGGCGTGCCTGCTCGGCCAGGCCCTGGATGTTCTCGATCAGGATTGCCTGCAGCCGGCGGTCCAGTTCGGCCAGGCTCTTGCCCTGCATCTCTTCCCGGCTGAGCAGCGCGGAACGCAGCGGGTAGGGGACTGTCGCGACCTGGAGAGGCTGCCCGCGCCGGCAGGTGATCTGGTGAACCTCCTCGCGGTCGCCGACGATCACGTTGGGCACATCCAGGGTGTCGAAGATGCTGATGCTGCTGGCGCGCCGGGCAACGGCAGGCATATCATGGTTGCCCACCAACAGGATTACGGGGATGCCGGCATCGGCGACCCGCTTGATGCGCCGGGCGAATTCGCGCTGATAGGTGGGGTTTGGGTCACGCGTCCGGTAGGCATCGCCCGCGAAGAGGAAGACGTCCACGCCTTGCTCGATGGCGTAATCGGCCATGTCGCCGAGCCGGCGCAGAAAGTCCATCACGCGGGCGTTGATCCCGGTTGCTGGGTCGACGCGCCCGTAGTTTTCCATGCCGATGTGAATGTCGGCGGTGTGAAGAAGCACTATGGATTCCATGCCCTGCTCCCTTTGGCGCTGGCGGGCAGCCGCCTATTCTTTCTCAATCGAAGCCCTCGAACTCCTTTGGCGGTCGCATCTGCTCCACATTGCGCGCGAGTTGGGCCCCCAGTTCGTCGGGTTCGCGAGCGCCCATGGCGCGGTAGAAATCCGTGTCGTAGCGCCGTGTCTGAACGACAACGGGCATGGGGACGGCATGGCCGAGGATCAGTGCCTGTTCCTGGGTGTCGAGCCGAGCCAGTACCTCGCGCAGACCCTCACCGCCGCTGACCCCTGAGAGCACCGCCCGGATGTCTTCCGGGTTGTCGAGCAGTAGCGTCACGCGCGTCCCGATTTGGGACATGACTTCACCGTCAATGCCGCTGGGACGTTGATCTACGATCAACAGCGTCACATTGTACTTGCGCAGTTCGCGGGCGATCGTGCCGAAGATGGTGTTGCTGGCAATTGCCGGGTCGAGGAACTTATGTGCCTCCTCAATGGTGATGACCAGGGGTGTTGGCTCACGGCCCCTGTCGCCGAAAGCCTGCTCTTTTCGTGTGACGTACTGGTCGTGGATCCGCCGGGTGAGGAAGTTGGCTACCAGGATGTAGGCGACCAGGTCTCTCCCATAGCGGCCGAACTCCAGGACGACGTTGTTGCCCGCGTCCAGGTAGCGCATGATCCGCCCCACCGAGTCGTCGAGCGCTTTTGGCTTGAGGAACTCATATTTGCGCATGCGCTCGAAGTGACGCCGCAGGGCGGCCAGCGTCTGGAAGGGCTGACCGATGTCTTCGCTGAGGGCCTTGAGCCCCCGGCGCTCCTTACCCGTCTCGGGGTCGAAGTCCCCGTAAGCATCTACCCACGCGTCGTCGAGAAAGTGGATCAGCCATTCCTTCCCGAAGCGACGGCTCAGCGCGTAGACCGCGCCGACCTGTGCCTCCGAGAGGTTCAGGATGCCGGCCAGGGTTTCGAGATCTTCGGGCTCAATCTGGTCATAACCGATCGTCACGGTGTAGTCGAACTTGGCCCCGCGTCGGCGACTGGAGTCCTCATCCAGGGTGAAGATGCTGACCCTGCCCGGGAAGAGCTGGCTGAGCCCCTTCACCTGTCCGCCGAGTGTCTCAGCGATACTCGTTGTGCATGTCGAAGATCAGGTTGACCGCGACGGCGTCGCGGATCACGCCGGCCAGCAGGAGGCGGCTGAGAAAGGTCTTGCCGGTGCCCGACTTCCCGAAGACCCCGCTGGAACGCTCCACCAGCCGTTCGAGATTCAGCGTGATCTTGACGTTCTCCATGTCCAGTGGAGCGCCGACGTGGAAGTAGTGGGCGGCTCGCCCGCCCACCTGCCGCACGCCCTCCGGCCCAAAGACGCGGTCCACTTCCGCCTGGCTGGCGGTAGAGACCGGTGCGAAGTGTTCGGGCACGGTCTTGACTGGCTTGACAACCTCAGAGCCTTCCTCGAGGATCAGCAACGGGCTGAGATGGACGGTGCCAAACGTTGTTGTGCCCTGGTGGACCTGGGCCAGGAACGGGTCAGAGACGTCCGGCGGCTGCGCGGCGAGCATCGGGTTGGTGCTGCCCAATGCCACATCGGTGATCATGCAGAAGAAACGAGCATGTCGGCCCCGCGCCACTACATACTGTCCCACGGCCAGTTTCTCTGTGGATACGGAGCGGTCCAGCCTGACATCTAGCCCGCCTGACAGAGAGCCGCCAACAACCATGCCGAGCCTGTCGGCGCGCTCTGCCGCGGCCCGTTGCGCGGCCTGCTCCTCTCTGGCTGAGACCAGCGCCTCAAATTCGGCGTCGAAAGAGTCAAGGCTTGAGGTCATGGGCATCTCCCCGACTGGATTTACGAACTTCCCCCCATCATGGCGCGGTAGACGCGGCCCGTGGCAGAGGCTACCCGGGCGTGTGTGAAGTGTGCAAGGACGCGCGCCCGGCCGCGTGCCCCCAGCTCAGCCCTCAGGGCTGGATTTGTGGCAAGCAGGGTGATTCGCTCCGCCAATGCATCGGCGGCGCCTTCAGGGAAGAGCAAACCGGCCTCGCCGATGACTTGGGGGATTTCCCCGCTGTCCGATCCGATGACGGCTACCTGGCATGCCATGGCTTCGACCAGCACGCGCCCGAATTGCTCCACCCAGTTGGGGCGGGTCAGCGATGGGAGCACGAGCAGATCGAGCCTCCGGTAGAAATCGGGGGCTGCGGTGGACGGCAGGCGCCCCAGGAATCGCACGCGCGAACGAATGTTGAGCTCATCGGCCAGCGCCGAGAGCCGGGATCGCTCAGGTCCATCTCCCATGACCCAGAGGGACCAATCGGCCAGCGGCAGAGCAGCACAGGCGCGCAGGAGCACATCTACCCCCTTTTCGGGCACAAGCCGCCCGGCGTAGCCGATGATCAGGCCGGCGTGCTCGCCAGGCCCCGCCATCTCCCCGGCGAGTGAACTGTCGGGACCGGTAGCCTCCAGGGGCCGGAAGACATCGGGATCTATGCCGAACTGGGGTATGACGTCCAGTGGGCCCCGGTAGCCCTTGGCGCGCAGCACGGCTGCCGCAGCATGACTGCCGGCGATCGCATGGGCCGCGCGCCGGTAGTTGGCGGATTCGAAGTGCGAAAAGGGCCAGGGGTAGCGTCTGGGAAGGTTCTGCCAGGTGAAGAACAGCGAACGGGCCCCGATGGCTTCTGCAACCCGCAGCGCGTGCCAGGTCGCCAGGTTGTAGGGTTCCTCGTCCATGTGCAGCACGTCGGGGCGAATCCGCTGCAACAATCGGCCCAGGGTCGGGTAGAAGTGCAAGTGGTACTGGCCGTTGAAGGCGATCGGCGCCACGATCATCGTGTATCCGGATGTGTGGACCAGTTCCAGCGGTGCTGAATCGGAGCGGCCATGCCACCCGGGCGGCACAATGGCTGTGAGCGCGATGTCGGGCAGCCTGGCCAGTTCCTCGAGCTTGCGCTGGTAGGCACCGACAACCAGTGCCTTGGACACGATGACTACGTGCACCCTGTCCTGCCTCCTGGCCGCAGGCATCCCCTGGCCGCCGTCGGCGGTCGGTCCGTCTTGGACCTGGGGAGGCGAGGGCGGTCACGGCTGCCATCGCCCTCTTGATTTGGCGTCAGTAATGGTGTAGAATTGTATCTGGGCATGTGTGCCGCTGGTCGGACAACCCTGGCTCTTTCAGTCATCAATCTCAGGCACCCGATTGCCAGGAGGAAGCCCATGGACGTCATCAAGGTTTCGGCTCACTCTCGCTCCACAGCCGTTGCCGGCGCCATAGCCGGCGTCATTCGCGACCTGAGTCATGCGGAGGTTCAGGCCATCGGGGCCAGTGCGGTCAATCAGGCCATCAAGGCGGTGGCGATTGCGCGTTCGTACCTGGCGCAGGACGGCATCGAGATCGTCTGTCTCCCGGAGTTCGTAGAGGTGGACATTGACGGGCAGGAGCGCACGGCCATCAAGCTGGTCATCGAGAGAAAGGGATGAATCGTGCCGCTCCCGGCAGAACGTGCGCCATAAGACAAGCCTTTGGGCCGAGCGGGCAGCGCCAGGGCTGCCCGCTTTGTGTTGCTGGCGGCAGGTCAGCGTCGGCGCCTGCGGCCGCGCGAACGCCGTGGCTGCCCTGCAACGGCGCCTTTCTCGGCCGACTGGATTCGGAGTCCCGCTGCAGGCGTCTTCTCCCGCGGTTGCCCTGAAGTATCCACCTCGCCTGGCACTTCCTCCTCCACAAGATCCGGTTTCTGAGGCGCTCCCTTCGTCTCCGCCTTTGACTCAACGGGGGCGGCCTCGGCCACCGGAACGCCGCACGATCCGCAGAAGCGGGCCGTCGGCCCCAGGCTCCCCCCGCAGGACTCACAGAACCGCGCCGCCATGCTCCCACTCCACCGTGCGTGCACACACCGCGGGCGGGACGCAACCCGTGCCGGCGATCCTCACCGGAACGACCAGGTGGGTGCCATGGCCCGTTGGTCCCGGGGTCGCCCGCCGACGGCGGGATGCCCCAGGGTGGTCAGGACCGCGCGCGTTCGACTTCGAGCGCGACCGCGGGGCCGAGCCCGACCATCGCCGCGCCGACTGCAGGCCGACGCATCCTTGACATGCAAGCACCGGCTTGCATATGATGCGCCCCGACCCATGGGAGACCCGTTTCGGGCCCTCGCCGACCCCACCCGTCGCCTGATCCTCGACGAGCTTGTCGAGCGCGACGGCCAAACCCTCTTCGAGATCTGCGCCCGCCTCGCCACCCGGCACGGCGTGGCGTCGAGCCGCCAGGCGATCTCGCAACACCTCGACGTGCTGGAGGAAGCCGGCCTCATCGACACGCGCCGCGACGGGCGCACGAAGCTCCACACGTTCAACCCGGCACCGCTCGAGACCATGCTGGACCGCTGGCGCCGC
>FWPV01001956.1_pt1 | contig 52869 bp, 38 predicted proteins | sample 2228371 | NCBI WGS metagenome assembly FWPV01 (sample SAMEA103939776, study PRJEB20133) | metagenome
TACTCCCGGGTGAATACTGCTCCTAAAGCAGAGCTCAGAGACACCACCGGGAATCTTCTTTTGCCGCTTGAAACCGTTGATGTTTCGGCCCTCCTTGCCGCCGGTTTCAAGTATTCGGAGCCTTTCCATGTCAAGGCAGACGATGGTGTTACTGACCTTTATGGCGTCATGTATAAGCCCTTTGACTTCGACCCGGCCAGGTCCTATCCGATTATTGCCTATGTCTATCCTGGCCCCCAAACAGAGAGCGTGACCAAGAGCTTTTCTCCACGGAACCAGAACATTACTTTAGCTCAGTTTGGTTTTATCGTCGTTGAGGTAGGGAACCGCGGCGGGCATCCGCAGCGCTCGAAGTGGTACCACAACTACGGCTACGGGAACCTGCGCGACTACGGTCTGGCTGACAAGAAAAGGGCGATTGAACAACTGGCGATCCGGCACTCTTTTATCGACCTCCACCGCGTTGGAATTTATGGCCACTCGGGCGGCGGGTTCATGACAGCGGCAGCGATGCTGGTCTATCCGGATTTCTTCAAGGTAGGGGTTGCTTCATCAGGCAATCATGAGAATAACATTTACAACCGTTGGTGGAGCGAAAAGCACCATGGTGTCAAGGAAGTGGTGGACAAAGACGGGAAGGTCAAATTCGAATATTCTATCGATAAGAATTCTGAGATTGCGAAGAACTTGAAAGGGCATCTTTTGCTGGCCACGGGCGACATGGATAACAACGTCCATCCGGCAAATACCCTTCGCCTCGCCCAAGCTCTCATCAAGGCGAATAAGAGGTTTGATTTTGTTATTTTTCCCGGCCAAAGGCATGGGTTTGGCGACATGAACGACTACTGGTTTTGGATCCGGGCTGATTATTTTTGCAAGCACCTTCTTGGCGACTATTCCCAGACCGTGGATATCGTCGAGCTCAATCGAGAAAAGGAGCAATCAGACGGAAAAAGGGGAGGACGGTAAAGGCCATCATGGGGGAAGTTCATCTTCGAGTGAACGGAGGGCTGATGAACGCAAAATCTTCTCAGAGCCGTAGAAATTTCTTGAAGCTTGTCTCTGTCTTGGCGAGCGCTGCTGGAAGTAGGGCTTTTCCCTATTCCCGAGGCGTTACGGCATTGGATGAGCAGAGTAGCCTCCCCAGAATCCAGGAATATCGTCTTCTCGGCCGGACAGGATTCCGCGTTTCCGACTTGGCGACCGGGAGCATCATGGATGAGGGGGTGCTTGGGGCGATGCTGGATACCGGAATCAATTTTATCGACACGGCTGAAGAATACCCCGGCCACCACCGAATTGTCAGTCGTGCCATCAAAGGGAGAGAACGGAAATCCCTCTTCATCAACACGAAAATGCTGGCCGAAGGAGATGTCACCAGGGAAGGATTCATCAGGCGGGCGCGCAAGTGCCTGGAAGACCTTGGAACCGACTATGTCGATTGCATGATGCTCCATATGCCGGAGACAGCCGCGGCGCTTAAAAACGAGGCCTTCCATGCAGCCATGCAAGAGCTCAAGGCAGAGGGGAGGGTGCGTTTTGTCGGCGTCTCCAATCACGGCTCTTTCTGGTTCAAAGACCCAGAGGAGACCATGGGAAAAGTCCTCTTGGCTGCTGTCGAGGACGGTCGGTTCGACGTTTTTCTCATGGCTTACAATTTCCTCCAGATGGACCAGGCGGAGAGCGTTCTTGAAGCCAGCCGGACAAAGAAAATCGGCATTGCCCTGATGAAGACCACTCCGGTAACTAAATATGAAATCCTTAAAGCGCGGCTTGAACAGCTGGAGAAAGAGGGGAAAGAGGTTCCTCCCCTCTATCAGGAGGGCCTGAAGCGGTTCCGCGAGAAATTCGACCGAGCCGAAGGGTTTATCAAGAAATATGGCCTCAAGAATTTTGACGAAATCAGAGCCGCCTCGATCCGCTTTGTCCTGAGTAATCCAGATGTCCATACAGTCTGCTGTACGGTCCGAACCTATGAGGAGATGGAATGGGTGGTCAGGCTTTCTGGGAGCCGGCTCAGCCGAGAGGAAGGTGGAAAGCTTGTCGCCTATAAAGGAGCCTGCGGGGCTCTCTATTGCCGGCATGCCTGTGGCCTTTGCGAGTTGCAGTGCCCTGAGCACGTTCCGGTAAATACAATCCTGCGCTACAATCATTATTTCTTTGCCCAGGGCCGGGAGAAAGAGGCGATAGCCAGATACAGCCGGATTCCCGGTGCAAGAGCCGATTCTTGTGTGAATTGCTCAGCTCCGTGCGAAAAGGCATGCCCTTACGGCGTGCCTGTTCAGGGGATGCTCATTCTGGCCCATTCACAGCTTGCTCTGGCTTAGCCCCCAATTTTTTTCGATTTGGTCGCGGGAGATAATAAAAAGTGCGCCTCAAATGAAGTAGCAAGAACTGAGCAAGGAATTAAGAATCAATTTCTCAGGTCGCGGCTTGGGTTGGTATTCGAGCAAGGGAAGAAAAAGGGTTGGCAAAGCGTCTAAATTTCGCTCGATAAAGGAGTCCATGATGCGCGGTTTAGCAGATATTCGGAAGCTTGCTCTTTTTTCTTTTTCAGTTTTCCTTTTGGTTTTTAGCGCTTGGCCGTCTAGAAGCGGACGACCTTCGGGTCAAAGTCTTGATGAGAAGGTCAGGAGTTTCCTTGATAGACACCGGTACGCGTGGCGGGACATGAACGTTCCGGAAAGCGACGGGAAAATTCTCTACAGTATAGTCATTGACAACAGATACACCCGGGCCCTCGAAATAGGAACCTCGACCGGACATTCAGCCGTTTGGATTGCCTGGGCTTTGAGTAAGACTGGCGGCAGGCTGACGACCATCGAAATCGATGCTCGTAGGCACCGTGAGGCAGTGGCCAATTTTAAGGAAGCGGGGTTGAGCGAATACATTGATGCTCGCCTGGCTGATGCCCATGAGCTGGTTGAGCAATTAGAAGGGCCCTTTGATTTTGTCTTTATCGATGCTGACAAGGAGTGGTACGTCAATTATGCCCGGGCGGTCATCCCGAAGCTTGAGCCAGGCGGGTGCATTGCGGCGCACAACGTTCATGCCTCTCGGTCGGGAGGCCGCCGATGGCGGATGGGCGGTGATTATTATGAATTCATGATGGGCCAGCCTGACTTTGAGACTTTTATCCATCCGGATAGCTGGTCGGGCCTTGCCATTAGCTTTAAGAAAAAATAAGTATAAAATAAGTATTTAGCACTCGAGGGCTGGGTTTTAGTCGTTGAGATGAGTCAGGCAATTGAGGAGGAGTTTCTTCTTGACCTTCAGTTCTTCGCGCCTTCGAGGGAAGATATTATCTCTGTCAATTCGGCCAGGATCATGGCTGTAGCACCCCAGATTTTGTGGCCCTCGAAAAAATAGAAGGGGACGTGGACATTCATCCCCCTCAATTGCCAGTTTTCGATGCGGATGTTTGTCTCGTCTAGAAGATGGTCTACGGGAAGCTCGATTACCTCGGCCACCTCAACGGGCGAGGGCATAAAACCTGGCCTTTCCTTGGCGGCGGCAACAACGGGATAGATGCAGTAATTGCTCGGCGGAACATAAAGCGGCGTCAGTTCGCCCAGAATCCGGATAGAATCAGGGATGATTTTCAGTTCTTCCTGCGCCTCCCGGATGGCTGCTGTGATGGTGTTTTCGCCTTCGTCCATGCGGCCGCCGGGGAAAGAGACCTGGGCTTGATGGTGGGCCACGGTGGATGTCCGCCGCGTCAGAACAAGATGGAGCTTTTTTCGCCAGGGGTAAAGGAGAACGAGAACGGCTGCCTTACGACACGAATTTTCGACATCCTGGTAGGTCTTATTGCCGGGTCTCGGGTTGGTGACCATTTTGAGCTGGGCCTTCAGGCCCGGCTTCGGCCCCTTTAGCTTCCTCTCCAGTAATTCAAAAAAATAAGAAAAATGGGGACACATTATATTTTTCCTAAATTATATTCTCACTCTCTGGCCAAAAACAACAAGCTCATCTAGCTCATCTGCCCGCTATTGAATATCCATTTTTTCATAAGCTCTTATGTTCTCTAATTTAAGCAACCATTTTGTCTTGGTGTCCGTATTGAATAGGTGGAACAGGAGGCAAGAAATTTTTAACATATTTTTAGGAACGGTCAGGTAAATGACCAGGAAAGCGAGCAAATATCAGGGGAACTGAGAAAGAGGACTAAGATGGATAGGTCAACTCTCAAGAACTTAGCAAGCCTGGTTTGCTTTACTCTTGGCCTCCTTTGTTCCTGTGGGCGCGAGGAATACGGAAAAGACCCAGCCGCCGAGGGCAGAGAATCCATCCTGGACAGGAAGGTTCATATCGAACCCCGGCTCATCACCGAAATTCCCTCCGTTCCGCGCTGGTGCGAGCGCTTGAAACTCAAGAAGAGCCGGGTGAATGTCGGCGATGCGGAGCTTTACGTGGAAGAAGAGGGGAGGGGCATGCCGCTTGTCCTCATCAACGGCGGTCCGGGCGGAACTCACCACTATTTCCATCCATGGTTTTCCCGGGTTAAAAAATATGCCCGGGTGATTTATTATGACCAGCGAGGCTGCGGGCTTTCGGACTTTAAACCTGGCCAAAAAGGGTATTCTGTCTTCCAGGCGATTGACGACCTGGAGGGGCTCCGGCAGGCTCTCGGAGTCGAAAAGTGGGTCCTCCTCGGCTATTCCTATGGGGGGTTTCTGGCCCAGTTCTATGCGGTCAATCATCCGGAACATACAGCCGGGCTCATCCTGCTCGGTTCATCTCCGGGGATGCGGGTCGATACGGGTCGTTCAAGGCAGATGGATTTTGTCTCTAAGGAGGAAAAAGCAAGGCTCGACGAGATCCGCCGCGAGCTGCAGAAATTAGCTGCTGAACGGAAGCTTTCGCGCCGGGAATATATGAAAATCTTGCTTTATAATAATTTCCTTAACGGGGACTGGAAGCGTCAGCATTTCTATAAGCCCACGCCCGAGCGACTGGCGCAGATTGCCCTCTACGAGTGGGACCATGACGATAACTTTAACAACGTTATGAATCGGAGTATGAGCCAGATTGACCTTACTGGTCTCTTTGCCAAAAACCCCATCCCGACGCTCATTCTGGAGGGAAAATGGGACCTTACCTGGGGCGAACAAAAAACCGAGATTCTAAAGAGAAATCATCCCCACGCCCGGATAGTCATTTTCGAAAACGCGAGCCACGGGATTTATGATGAAGTGCCAGCTCTTTTTTTCAGCGTACTGGAGAGCTTTATCCGGAATCTTCCCGAACTCTCGCCCGACCAGATAGCCGCTTTCAAAGAGACGCTTCCCGACTGGGAAAAAGAGCGAGTTACCGCAGAGACTGCGATCCTTTCAAAATTTGGCTGGGGTATCTATTCGAGCCTGAAGTTGGCTGAGCGGTACACTATGGATTGGATTTCTGGAATCAAGGACACGATGAGCGTTCTCCGTATCGGATTTGCCCTTTATGATGTTGAAAATTATAAAGAAGCTCTCCATGTTTTTGGGTTATTGGAGGAGCTGGCTATCGAAAGTGGTGACACGCCATGGAGGGGATTAGCTTTAATCTGGCAGGGCCACATGCTTGACCTTCTGGGAAGAAGACGGGAAGCGGTCGAGCGCTACAGACAAGCCGCTGGCCTCAACATTGAACAATCCTGGATGCACGGCCAGTATGACCTTAAATACTCCCTCAGTCCCTACGCTCGGGAGCGGATGAAGGCCCCCTTCCAGCGCATCGGCAACCGGTTCCCCGACTAAGGGGTCGGACCACGATAATTCGTTTAGTATGAATAAGTTGCGCTATTTTGAGGCTGTTTTTTTGTCCTTAAATCGATATTTTTGGGGTCAAAAATGAGCAAAAATATATTTTCAATAAAGCCAGGAAACGCGCTAATCGCGTATTTTTGCGGGCAAAAATGCCCATTTAAGGCCGTTTTAGGGGCCATTTTTATGGCTAATTAGCTGATAATAATAAAGTAACCGTGGTCCGACCCCAGGGTTAAAGTGGAGCTGACTTCCGCCTCAAGATACTGTTTTACACGAGGCGGAGCGATTGTATACGCTTTCTTGAGACGCTCCGCTGAAAGCTTTTCCTCATAGTAGGAGAAGCGGCCTTTTTTATTTGATCTCACGGCCATGTCTGGATTAGCTCTAAGCGATGGGATCGACAGGTTCAAGAAAGGGAAAGCGGTGGAAGTCCGTATCGCGCGTGTATATTCTCTTGATTCCGTGCTCCCGCATCAATATTGCTGTCTGCGCGTCGTACAAGAGATTGCCGCTTAAAGAAGGTAACTTTTTTATGACGTCTGCGGCTACGTCCGCGTGCCTTTCCGTGGGAACAAGAATGCCAAGAGAAGGAGACTTCAGGATGGCCTCGATGAAACTCCAGGCTGCCGTAACAGACCAGGGCCGGCGGAAGACCCTGGCATGCGTGATTACTCGGAGAAATTCGTACAAGATTCCCCAGGTCACATACCATGCGGGCGCCTGTCTTCGCCATTCCTCGATAAGCCTGTGGCAGCGGCGGTGAAACGACGAGTCTTCGTCGGCGGCGTAGATCAAAATGTTCGTGTCGACGACGAACACTATCTTCCCTCCATAGCCTGGTAGAGGGCGTCGCGGTCAGAGATATCAACCAGAGGCCCGCCGCTTTTGAATGTCGGCAGGGGCGGAATTTTTTTCGGGTCTTTCTTGACCTTAAACAGGAGCCGGAGGGCGGACTCGACCAGCTCGGACATGGTGCAGCCTCGACGGGCAGCCTCTTTTTTGAGGCGAGCCATGACGGAATCCTCGATGTTCAGCGTCGTTTTCATACATATAACCATACGATATGTATGGCTATATGTCAAATGATATTTCTATCGGCGCTTTTCCTCCTTTCGTGCTGGAACCCAGTCGATGACCGTTCCTCCGCTCTCCAGATAGTATGGACTGGCCAACACGTTCATCTCTTTTTCTCTTGTCACCATGAATTCCTTGACCTGGAACGTCTTTTCCGCATGGATATCTTCCATCAGAGTCCCAAGCCTGGGAATCGGACGAAAGGGAAAGAGTTTTTCTAAGACAGCGGCTTTTTGTTCTTCGGGGATTTCATAGACCTCGACGGGGCCCAGAGCCGTCTGCACTGTCCGCAGAGGGAAGGGAAGAAGAGGTTCAAAATAGTTTCTCTGTGGCGACATTTATTGACCTCCTTTTTGATGTCTCTCTATCAAACGAACGGGCGTGGAATTTTTCTCACATGAGATTGGAGCTGGCCGTCCTGGATCATAAAATCACATCTTAAATCACCTCGCTCCCTGCGGGCTGGATTGCTCCACATGCCTTGCTTTTTCTGAGGGAGAGTTAAAATCAACGAGCGCGAGGTTGAAACATCTGAAGCAGCGCTGGGTTCAGACGGGCCGACGGGCGGATAGCTGTGTTCAATGCGCCTCTATGCATAGAACTTCTGGATGAGAGGGTTAATCCGCGTCAGCAATTCGTAGGGAGAGACTCTCGCCCGGCGCGCGACCTCATAAGCCGTTATCTCATCCCTTCCATCACGGCCTATTACTGTGACGATATCGCCCACCTTGACCTCTTGATGGTCAGAGAGGTCAACGACAATCATGTCCATCGAGACACTGCCCAGAACTTTGGCTCTTCTTCCTCTGACGAGAACCTCGCCGACGCGGGAAAGGCTCCTCGGGAACCCGTGCCAGTAGCCGATTGGGCAGATGCCGACCGTCGAGTCCCGGGCCAGGGTTTCGGTGAGGTCATAGCCGATGCCATCTCCCTTCTTTAGCCGCTTGATCTCGGAGACAATCGTTCGCCAGGCGAGAGCTGGGGTTAGAGAAATCTCTTTTTCCCACGCCCGCCGGGTTTCCGTTGAGGGCCAGAGCCCAAGGATTCCAATCCCAATTCTCACCATATCGTAGTGGGCCTCGGGATAATTTAAAACCCCGGCCGTGGCGCAGGCGTGCCTTATCGGTTTAAATCCCACTCCTTGAAGCAGTCGAATGGCTCGCTCGAATTCCTGGATCTGGTGTTTTGTGTACTCCCTTTTTTGCGGGTCTTTCGCTTGAGCGAAGTGGGTGTAAACCCCTTCGATCGCCAGTCGGCGCTTGTTTTTTTCGATATACCGCACCAACTTGCCGATTTCTTCTGGCAAAAAACCCTGCCGGTGCATGCCGGTGTCCAGCTTCAAGTGGACGTTTATTTTCCCTGAATCCGGCAATTCCGCCAGCGCTCGCAAGTTTTCCCGGCTCGAGATTGTCAGGCTGATCCGATGCTCTTTTGCCTCCTTGAATCGCTCGGGGAGTGTGTAGCCGAGGACAAGGATCGGCTTGCGAACGCCAATTTCCCGGAGCGTTACGGCCTCAACAATCGAGTCCACTCCGAACCAGTCAACATCCATGCTCTCGACCGCTGGTGCAAAATCATAAAGGCCATGGCCATAGGCGTTCGACTTTGCGACGGCCATGACCCTGCACCGCGCGGGTAGCTTTCCCCGAAAGATGAGGAGGTTGTGTTCGAGGGCGTTTCTATCGACCTCAATCCACGTCCGCAGTTGCCTGCGTTCAGGGTAGTTTCTTAGGATGGTAGAATTTATCCTTTTTTTCACTTTGACAAGGACATTTTCTTATTGTTACTTCCCAGTTCTGTCCTCCCGCTTAAGGAGAAAAAGCCTGCGCCAAGGGGACGCCATTCTTTCTTGTCCTTCGTGTTAGTTCACCTTGGGGACAATGAGGCCAGATAGGTTATGCTGCCGGAGGAATTCGTTAAAACCCTGGAGCTCTCTGCTAACCAGATTCTCGAAATCAGCTCTGGTCCTTGTCAGCCGCTCTTTGAGTGCCGCATAGACTTCACGTTGTTGCTTGTTGGGGGCAAAATCGACGCTATCCGAGAGGTCGCCGGCCAGGACCGAAAGTTTTCCATACAATTTGTGGGGACTCCGGAAGGACTTCGAATCCCCCTCGGCCAGCACTGGCTGGAAGAGTTCATCCTCGACCGCGCGGCACTTTTTATCGAACTCGGCGATGGCGTTAAGAATCTCTTTATTTTTGGCGTCTGCTTTAAGCATCTCTTCGAGGTCGTAAAGCTGTTTGCGCAGCCACTCAATCTGGTTAATCATGTCGCTGACGCTGCTCAGGTCTTCCCGAATGGTCAGCTGCATTTTCACTTGTTCACGGATATCGTCGATGCTCCCGGCTGAACGCGGGTCTTTCCGCACTTCTAAGGTCTCCTGAAATTCTTTTTCTCCCACCTTCAGGATAACCTTGTAATTTCCTGGAGCCACCAGAAAGCCCATGAACCCGCCGTAGCTACCCCAGCTGAGAATCGGGTACCATCCCTCGCGCTCCCAGAGATGATGGAATCTTTTTTCCTCGACGACGTGCGGATTTCCGGGTGGTTTGGTCCGGAGCTTCGCCTGTCTGGCTCCGGGATAGCGTAGGTTCCAGGTGACACGGTTGATTCCTCGCTGCTTGGTGCCAGGAAGGGTTGTTATTTCCGTGCCATCTTCATCGAGGATGGTGAGAGTCACGTTTTCCGAAGGGATATCTTTTAGATAGTAATGGAGATATGCTTGGGGCCTGACCTGTAGCCCCCCAGCAAGGCTATGGAGTCGGTAGGCGAAGCGGGGCTTGAAAAGGTGGATGTCTTTTCTGAGGACTTCAGCCGTCAATTGTTGGAGGGGAGTGATATCGTCCATGATCCAGAATCCGCGTCCGTAAGTGCCGACGACGAGGTCGTTAAAATGCTCCTGGACAACCATGTGATGGACGGGTGCGTGGGGCAAGTTGTTCTGGAAAGGAAGCCAGTTCTTGCCGTCGTCAAAGGAGATGTAAATGGCGTTCTCTGTCCCCAGATAGAGCATCCCTTGCCTCACCGGGTCTTCGTGGACCCAGTGGCAGTAGCTGAACACCGACTTGGGGATTGTGGCGCCGAGGAAAGTCCATGTCTTGCCGTAATCCGTGGTTTTATAAACAAAGGGGTCGCGGTTGTTCATCTGATGGAAATCGACGGTGATGTAAGCTTTGCCGGCCGCATACCGCGAGGGCTCGATGTTGCTCACGGTCCCCCAGGGCGGCAGGTTGGGGATGTTGGCGGTGACGTTTGTCCAGGTTTTGCCGCCGTCGCGAGTGACATGAACCAGGCCGTCGTTCGTCCCGGCCCAGATGCAGTCCTTTTCGACCGGCGATTCGGCGATGGCAAAGACACAGCAACCATACTCGACGGCCAGATTATCCAGAGTTAACCCGCCGGATGGACCCAGCTTAGTAGGGTCGTTTGTGCTCAGGTCAGGACTGATAATCCTCCAGCTTCGGCCGCCGTCCGTCGTCACGTGGATGAACTGGCTTCCGACATAGACTTTGTTGTGGTCATGCGGCGAGATGTGGATAGGGAAAGTCCAGTTGAACCTGTATCTCACGGCCGCGGCATGAGAGCCGTAAATCGACTCCGGCCAGACGTGGACAGTGTTGATGTGGCCTGTCCGGTAATCAGCCCTCTGGAGCTGGGCGTTGTAGCTTCCTCCCCAGACGATGTTGGGATCAACGGGGTCAGGGATAATGAAACCGCACTCTCCTCCGGCTGTCGCTTCCCAGAGCGTCCTGGTGGGCGACCAGCCGCGCTCTCTCTCCCCGGTGCTCGGTCCCTTGTAGGCGTCTCCATCCTGTCGGCCACCATAAACATAATAGGGAATCTGGTTATCTACAGCTACATGGTACATCTGGGCGATGGGCAGGTTGATCCGCTTCCAGGTCTGGCCGCGGTTGAGGGTGATGATGGCGCCGCCGTCGTCGCTAATCATCATCCGGTCGGGGTTTTTAGGGTCGGCCCACATATCATGACAGTCGCCGCTCCAGGGGACGACCTCGGTAGTATAGCCGCCGTCGAGCGTGCGGCTCATGCTGTTAGCCGCAAAATAAACTTCGTTTTCGTCGGCCGGGTTGACCATGATGCGCGAAGCATAGTGCGGCCGTTCGTTGAGCAGGCGGTTGTAGCTCACGAGCTGCCATGTCTCGCCGCCGTCGCTGGAACGCCAGAGAACGCCGCGGTTGGGAGTTCCAGTCTCAATCAGTGCATAGACGACCCGGGGGTTACTGGGAGCAATCGCTATCCCTACTTTTCCGATCGGAGGACTCGGAAGCCCGTTCCCGGTCAGCCTCTTCCAGGTGTCCCCGCCGTCGGTGGACTTCCAGATTCCGCCATTGGGACCGCCGCTTTCCCGGCCCCAGGTCCGGATAACAATGGGCCAAAAGCCGGCCAAGAGGATGCGGGAATTTGTCGGGTCCATGGCGATTTCGAAACAGCCTGTGTTCTCGTCGACAAAGAGGACATGCTCCCATGTTTTTCCGCCGTCTTTGGTGCGAAAAACACCTCGCTCTTTCTGAGGGCCATAGCAATGACCAAGGGCAGCCACGAAGACAATGTCAGGATTCTGTCGGTCGATGGCCACGCGGCCGATTCGGCCGGTCTTTTCGAGACCCATATGCTTCCAGGTGCGGCCGGCATCGGTCGATTTATAGACGCCGTTGCCGATGGAGATATTGCTCCGGATGAAGGCCTCTCCAGTCCCGGCCCAGACAATGTTCGGGTCCGAGGGCGCAATCGCCAGAGCGCCGATGGATTGGGCAGGCTGGTCGTCAAAAATGGGGAACCAGTTCTCCCCGCCGTCGGTGGATTTCCAGATTCCGCCAGACGAGGCGCCAATATAATAAACGAGCGGGTCGCCCGGAACACCGACGACAGCCGATGTGCGGTTGCCCGGCGGTCCGATATGGCGATACCTGAAGACCTGATAGAGGTCCGGCGTTATCTCTTGGGAGAAACCAGGCTGTGAGCCGGTGAGACAATAGAAACTATAAAGAAAAACCAAGGAAAAAAGAAGGCAGGCAAATTTACGCTTCATGATAAACCTCCTCCAAAAACTTATTCCATGATTGGCTCGAATTATACCAAATTCGTCGAGCCAAAAGAAAATAGTCGAATGACCCAGCGAGAACCTTGACTTTATCAGGGGGGTTGAATATGTTTCCAGTGAACTGACGCGCAGCTTCTGCTAGCCTGCGATTGAGATAAGGAGAGAAGCATGCAACTCCATTGGCTGGACATCTCGGTGTTTGTCATTTTTTTCATTGTCGTCGTCAGCGTCAGCATGTACAAGAGCCGGCGCGAGAAGACAGGCGAGGATTTTTTCTTAGCCAGCCGGGGCCTTGTCTGGCCCCTCATCGGCTTTTCTTTGATCGCCGCCAACATTTCGACTGAACATTTTGTGGGCATGTCCGGGCAGGGAGCGGGGGTCATGGGCATGGCCGTGGCCAGCTACGAATGGATGGCCGCTATCACCCTCGTTTTTGTGGCTCTCTTCTTCTTGCCCAAGTTCCTCCGGAGCGGTATCTACACCATCCCTGAATATCTCGAATACCGCTACCATCCTGCTGCCCGGAGTATTATGGCCTTCTACTTGATTGTTGTCTATATCGCGGTCAGCATTTCAGCGGTTGTCTACACTGGTGCACTCGCCCTCCACACGATTTTTGACCTGGACCTCGTCAAATCCGTCTGGTTGATCGGGTTCATCGCTGCTCTCTATACCACCTGGGGAGGACTGAAGGCGGTCGCCTGGGCTGACCTTTTCCAGGGGTCGGGGCTTCTTCTGGGCGGTCTGGTGACGATGATTCTGGGCTTTCGGGCCGTTGGCGGGATTGGCGAATTTTTCTCGGCCAACGAGGCCAAGCTCCACATGATCCTGCCGGCTAACCATCCCGTTATTCCGTGGACAGCGCTCGTCGTCGGGCTATGGATTCCGAATTTCTACTACTGGGGGTTGAACCAGTTTATCACCCAGCGAACTCTGGCCGCGAGAAGCGTCAAACAGGGACAGCTGGGTATCATTTTTTCGGCTTTCCTCAAACTGACCATTCCGTTCATCATCATCTTCCCCGGGATCATGTCTTTCCAGCTGTTCAAGGACCAGCTTACCGCGCCCGGGGCAACGACCGACCAGGCTTACCCTCTCCTCATCCGCAACCTTGTCGGTCCGGGCTTGCGTGGTTTTATCCTGGCCGCCATCTCCGGAGCTGTGATCAGCACCCTGAGCTCCCTCCTCAACTCCGTAGCGACAATCCTGACCATGGACCTTTACAAGCGGCATATCCGGAAGGAGGCCAGCGGCGAATCGCTGGTGAGGATTGGCCGCTACATGACGGCTGTTTTTGTCCTCATCGTCTGTTTGATCGCGCCTCACCTGGGAAATCCGAAGTTCAAGGGCATTTTCAATTACATCCAGGAATTTCAGGGCTATATTTCGCCCGGCGTTCTGGCGGCCTTCGTGTTCGGGCTTTTTATCAAACGAACGCCGCCGGCAGCCGGGATTGCTTCTCTCCTTCTCTGTGTCCCGGTTTATGGCTTCCTCCAGTGGCAGTTTGGCCATATCGCTTTCCTCAACCGTATGGCCATTACTTTTCTTTTCCTGGTCGTTGTCATGGCCATCATCACAGCGATCAAGCCCCTGCGGGAGCCGAAAGCGCTGCCCGTTAAGGCCGACTTCGATACTCGCTCTTCGCCGCTTCTCAAGTGGCTGAGCGCCCTCGTCATCATCGTTACGCTCACCCTCTACATCCTCTTCTGGTAGGGGACGGTTCTATTTTTTAGACTTTCTCCCGGAGGCCATTCTGGCTCCATTGTCTTTTATCACCCGGGGAGACAAACGCCAGCTGAAAAAATGGGTCTAAAAATATGATGACCAATTGGTTCCGCGGCGGCAAATGGAACGTCTTCTTTTCATCTCGAACTGGCGGTGGTCACCCTGGCTCACACCAACCTCTGGCGGCCAACGGGAGCAACTGGCGAAAAGTACGGCGGAGGCGAAGCGATGGTCGACGGCGGGACGAACAAGGACGTTTGAGTCTGGCAAAGGATGGAAAGATTATTGATTCTAGAACAACGCTCTAAAAAAAGAAAAAGTCATTAGTCCTGAAACTATGACTTTGAAAATTAGAGAAACCATGACGCCAGCAAAAACTCCCCAGCCCGCCTTCAAAGCTTCAGATTGCATCTTCCCGGCTGAAAGCTCGCCGAGTACTGCACCGAGAAAAGCGCCAATGACCAAGCCGAAAGGCGGGAAGAAAAAAACGCCGATGAACATTCCGACGAAAGATCCCCAGAAGCCGCGCCTGGACGAACCGAACTTCTTTGCACCTGCGAGGGGAAGGGCATAATCCGTCACCACCGTAAGCAAAGTTAAGGCGGCCATAATGATTAAAAAAGATGGACTAAATGTTTCCCAGCCTTTAGCCAGGCAAAGGAGAACTAAACCGAGCAAGTTGAAGGGAGGCCCTGCGATCCAGGGCAAGACGCAGCCGGCCAGACCGACAATTTGGAGCAAAGCACCGAGGATGATCAAGACGGTCTCCAACACTTTGGATAAGGTCCTTTCCTTGGCCTTTCTTTTGGTCGTATCGAGGCTGAACTTTGCCCGAGATTGCAAATTTCTAAGGCCTGAAAGGCTTATACAATACGTGGTTGTATCGAGATAGTCAAATTGCCCCCAAGCCTTTATCGAGTTAGATTCTTGGTCAGGATTCGGGAAGCCAGCCCAAGATTTGCCGAGCGACCCGGACGGCCGTGGGCGGGTCATAATTGCTCAGGACAATGACGATGTAGCCGCTTCGGGCATCCCATTCGACGCAGGAGCTAATTCCCGGCGCGCCTCCAGCGACTCCCAGGCCTTCAGAAATATCCGGAAGAAAGATTTTGCCCTCCTTCAAGGCCAAAATAAACTTCAGCATATCCGAGGCCGTCGAGTAGCCCCCGCCGGCCGAGCTTCCCCGGCCGGGCAATGTGGCATGGTTGAGGACTCGGGCGCCATTCTCGCAGCCCTCCCGAGTATAGCCAAGAGCCAGGTTAAGCTCTCCTTTATCTCGGGCATAAGAGTCTGTGTTCAGCATTCCACACGGCTTAAAAATATTCTCCCGGACATAAGAGTAATAATCCATGCCCGAGGCTTTTTCGATGATCAACCCCAGGACAATGTAACCGCCATTGGAATAGCGGTTGTTGGTCCCGGGTTCAAACTCGAGCGGCAGGTCGGCGAACAAAGGCAAGTAATCCTGAAGTGTCCGGATTTGTTCCTTGGGCGTAGCGTCGTAGCGGGGGCCGAAAAAATCGCCGATGCCTGACGTCATATCAAGAAGATGACGAATGGATACCTTTTCCGCTGCTTGCCGGTTGGGATAGTCAGGCAGGAATTTTTTGACCCTGTCGTCGAGCTGGAGCTTGCCCTGTTTCTCCAGCTGGAAGATGGCGGCACGGGTGAAGACCTTGTTGATCGAGCCAAGGTTGAACTTGGTGTCCTTTTGGTTCGGGATTTTTTTGTCCCGGTCAGCAAATCCGTAAGCCTCGAGCACAAGCACCTGGTCATTCCTGGCCACGAGAACAACACCGGAAAAATCGTCCGCCCTGGCCAGAGCCTCCAGATAGGAGCGGACGGTAATGGCCAGTTCTTTGTCGTCAGATTTGGGGTCGGGGATGACAAGATTATCCAGGTCATCGGCCGTCTCGATGAAAATGAATAATAAGTTGAACGGGGGTTCTTTATCGACCCGGGCACGGAGGAGGAAATCCTGGCCGTTTTCAGCCTTGACCAACGCCAAACTCTCGGTGGGACGTTCGGCCAAGATTTTTTTGAGTTCGAGTGACTTAAGCTTGGCTTTCATCGCCGAATAGTGGCCCAAACGCTGTTCGACCGGAGTTTCTTTGAGCGCCGACTCGGCATAGTGGGTCAGGAAAAACTTTCTCAGCATTTCGGGGCTGCCGGAGTTAAAAGCATCGAGATAGGCTTTGAGGTGGACTGTCGCCGGACGCACAGTCTGAGTTGATTCTTGGCAAGCGGCGCTTTGGCTAAAGCCAGCGGAAAGAAGAGTTAAGAAGAGTATCAGGCAATATCTTTGGCCCATGGATTTTCCTCCTCTTCCATGCCCATGAGCGGCAATTAAGCGGACAATCAGGGGGAACGTCATCCATAACTCACTAATTTTTTATTTTTAGGCTAGAATAACATATAAAAATCGAATTTAGAATTACCTAGAGTACTTCTTAAACTCTATCAAATTTCGGTTTTCCCTGAATTTTGCAGAATTCTCCGCCATTTTTCAGAATTTGGGGAAAGTTGTGAATTTAATGCCCTGCGGATGCTGTCCCCCTATGAACCCTCCTATGAAACCTTTTATCCTTGGCTGGCGTATGATATCATAGCCATAAATTAAAGTTCGGTTGCACGCCCAAATGGAAAGGAGGAAGAATGGAATCCGGACACCAATCCCACCAAATGAACAGGCGTAAGTTTCTTTGCCAGGGCATTCAGGCTGGCGCGCTCGTCGTTTCGCTTCCGCTATGGAAGCGTTTTGGCAAACGTCACCCCGAAGTGCTCCTGGCTGCGGAGGCGGGCACGCTGCCGCCCCTCGATAAGGAGGCCCTGAGGCGTCTTCTCGAAGCCTGTCTCAGCCGCGGGGGCGATTTCGCTGAAATCTACTATGAGCGCACAGTTTCCAACAGCATTTCACTCGATGAAAACAAAATCTCTGCCGCCACCCGGGGCCTGGACATGGGAGTCGGCTTCAGGGTTCTCCATGGGGAAAAGACAGGCTATGCTTTCTCCGATGACCTGGATTTCGGCCGGCTGAAAGAGGCAGCCGAGACGGCCGCTCTTATTGCCTCCGGGGCCTCGAAGAAAAAGCCAAATGATTTTACCCCTCTTTCTCCGCCGTCCTATTACCTGGTTAAGGTATCGCCTGAGACTATTACTGCCAAAGCAAAAGTGGAGCTTCTGACTAAGGCGAATGCCGTTGCCCGCGCCTTTGATAAGCGCATCACCCAGGTTGGGGTCGGTTTCTCCGACACGACCAAAAAAATCCTCATCGCCAACTCCGAGGGTCTCTATGTCGAAGATACGCAGACACTGACCCGGTTTGGCGTGAACTGCGCCGCGCTCGAGGGAGAACAACGGAGCATGGGCTACGAGTCGAAAGCCGGGTCTTACGGCTTCGAACACTTCGACCTCGCCCTGGCCGAGGACTTCGGCCGCAAGGCAGCTGAGATGGCCATCCGGACTCTCCCCGCAGAGGATGCTCCAGCCGGAGAATTTCCCATCGTCATTGCCAAGGGTTATGGCGGGATTTTTTTCCACGAAGCCATCGGTCACAGCCTGGAGGCGGACGGAATCCGGAAGAAAACGTCCTGTTTCCACGACAAACTGGGTCAGCCCATTGCCTCCCCGGTTGTGACCCTGGCTGACGACGGAACCTACAAGGGAGCGTGGGGCACAGTCAACATTGATGACGAAGGATGCGTCGGCAAGAATACAATCTTGATTGACAAGGGGAAGTGCGCTGCTTTCCTCCAGGACAGGCTCAACGCGAAATTGATGAAGATGAACCCTACGGGGAACGGTCGTCGCCAATCCTACCAGTTCTATCCCATTCCGCGCATGACCAACACTTATCTCCACCCGGGGGAGTCGCAGCCTGAAGACATCATCAAATCCGTGGACAAGGGGCTGTATATCGCCAAGATCGGAGGCGGCAACGTCCAGCCGACAACCGGGCGATTTGTCTTTTCGGTGACCGAGGGCTACATGATTGAGGGGGGAAAAATCACCCGTCCGCTCAAGGGAATCATGCTCATGGGAAGCGGCCAGGAGGTGCTGATGAACATCTCCATGGTCGGAAACGACCTCCTGGTCATCGGCGGCGGGAGCTGCGGCAAGGATGGACAGTCAAAGCCAGTCGGGTTCGGCAATCCCACGCTCAAGGTCGACCGCATCACGGTCGGCGGAAAAAAGGCGTAGGGGCAAAGGCAAGAGTCAGAGGTAAAGGAGAAGGAACATGGACTTCAAGAAAATCGGCGAAGAAGTCGTCAAGAAAGCTATTCAATACGGGGCCGAGGAGGCAGAAGCGGTCATCGAGCACACAAAAGAATTCGAGGTCAATATCCGGAACGGCGAGATTGAAACGCTGAAGAAAACAGTGGCTAGGGGTCTTGGTTTAAGGTTGTTCGTCCAAAAGCAGCTCGGCTTTTCTTATACGTCAGACCTGACCCCTGATTCCTTGGACGAGACTATCAAGAAAACGGTTGAGCTGGCCCGGGTCACCGAAGCCAAGCCATGGCAGGGACTGCCTGACTTCGGGCCTCAGCCGCTTCCCAACCTCGACCTCTATGACCCTGCCATCGCTGAAGTTCCGGACGAAAAGAAGGTTGCCATAGCCAAAGAAGTGGAGCGGATAGCCATGGCCCAGGACAAGCGAATCACCAATTCCGAGGGCGGCACTTTTTCGAGTGCCGAGCGGGAAGCCGGGCTTTTCAACTCGAAGGGAATTTCCCATGTCTTTAAGAGCACAAGCTTCAGCTTCGGTGCTTATGTGATCGCCGCTGAAGGCGGAAGCATGCAGGGCGGGGGGTGGTCGAGCTCGAAGCGCTTTTTCCAGGACCTTGACTCTGTCGAGGCGGTAGCTAAGAAAGCCGCCCAGAGAGCGGTCGAAATGCTCGGCGCCAGGCCGGTCGAAACAAAGAAAGTGCCGGTTATCTTTGACCGTTACGCCGCTCCGGCTTTCTGGATGGGCGTACTTTCGGCCCTGAACGGGGACGCCGTGTATCGAAAGACGACCTTCATGACCGACATGCTGGATAAGGCGATTGCTTCCCCGCTCATTACCATCATTGACGACGCGACCCGACCGCGTTTCATCGCTTCGACGCCTATCGATGGCGAAGGCAATCTCACGCGGAAGAATATCATCGTCGATAAGGGCGTTATTAAGATGTTCTACTACGATTCGCAAACGGCGCGGAAAGCGGGCGTCAAGGTCCAGACTATAGCTCGGCGTTATGGATACAAGAGCGGGCCAATGCCAGGCTTCCTGTGCGTCACGGTCGAGAACGGAACCGAGGAGCCAACAGCACTTTTTAAGGACATTAAAGAAGGCCTCTATGTCACCGGGATGAGAGGAACAGGGACGGATACAACCACGGGCGCTTTTTCGGTCGGCTGCAGCGGGTTCTGGATTGTGGATGGCGCTAAAGCCTTCCCGGTTGACGGAGTGACCCTGGGCGGGACGACACTGGATATCCTCAAGACTATCGACCGGGTGGCCAACGACCTTGACCTCCGTGGCGCGCTGAACAGCCCCTCCTTCCGGGTGGTCGAAATCACGGTCGGCGGCAAAAAATAAAACCATTCTTTTTTTTGGAGGATGGGGACAATGAGAAAAAGGGCAGGGTGGGGGCGAGAGAAATTTTGTCTCCTGGCCTGTATGGGCATGGCTGCTCTTTTTCTTTCTGTTTGCCGGCCGAGCAGTCGCCTGAACCTTGTGCTCATCTCGATTGATACGTTGAGGCCCGACCATCTTGGCTGCTATGGCTACGAAAGGCCGACAAGCCCGACCATTGACCGGCTGGCCGCTGAAGGAGTGCGTTTTGCTAATGCTTTTAGCTCGACCACCTGGACCCTCCCGGCTCATCTGGCCCTCCTGACTGGCCTGCCCGACCTCGTTCACGGGACTATTTCAGAGTCAAAGAAGCTGGATGATAACCGGATGACTCTTGCCGAAATTCTGAGGCGAAACGGCTATCAAACCTGGGGAATCTTTACTGCCCCCTTTCTTCTTCCCCGTTGGGGTTTTGACCAGGGGTTTGACGTTTATCATGATGCTACGCTTTTCGACAGGAACCTGGATGGTCCGGAGATGCTCAGGGCATCGGAAAGGGGGCGGACAACACCCGGCGCTCTGGATAAAGTTGAGGGGCTGTTATCTGGAGACCATAAATCGCCTTTTTTCCTTTTTCTCCACCTCTTTGACGTCCATCCCGATTTTGACCCTCCTCCTCCCTACGACCGGATGTTCGACCCGGATTACGACGGTCTCCTGAACGGCCTGGATATTATGAATAACCCGGCGGTGCGAGAGGATATGGACCAGCGCGACCTCGACCACCTGATTGCCCTTTACGACGGAGAAATCCGGTTTGTTGATGAGATGGGAGTCAAAAGAATTCTGAGCCTTCTGGAGAAGAAGAACCTTCTGAGCCGGACCATTGTCGTCATTACCTCTGACCACGGCGAAGAATTTTTTGAGCACGGCGTCTTCGGGCACAGGCAGAACCTTTACGATACAACGCTCCGGATCCCCCTGATCCTCTGGTGCCCAGGTCTTGTCCCGTCCGGCCTGGTCATCGAGGAGCAAGTGCGCATCATCGACATCATGCCCACTGTCCTTGACCTGCTGGGTATGGAGCCAAGCCCGGAAGCGCTGGGTAAGAGTCTGACCCCACTTTTCCTGCCGCATGGTCACCGTTCAGACCCGAGGCCTGTTTTTTGTGAAGTCCAGACGAGCGAAATCTATCTTGAGGGACTGCGCGACGAAGAGGGTAAGTTTGTCCGCGACTATAAGAATGACAAGCGATTCTATTTTGACCTGGGAGAAGACCCCGAAGAACTGAATCCTTTGACCGAGCCAGAGAAGGATGAATTCAAGCAGGCTGTGGAAAGGTTTATTTCTTTGCGCTGGGAGCTTGTGAGCTACAGGGATTCCCTTCCCTGGTCAGCATCGGATGCTCCGCGTCTCGACCCGGAACTCAGGGAAAGGCTCAGGTCCCTCGGTTATATCAAAGATGAAAAGGATAAAAAGAAAAAATAAGGCTTAGGGGCGGGGCCAGGGCTGCTTCAATTTTTTTTCGAGCTCTTTGATTTTTTCTTGAGCTTGCAAGACTTCAGGTGCTTCCGGGGTTGCTGCATGGCGAACAAAACTCCGGAAGTCCTCGAGCGCTTCCTGGAGTTGGCCAAGCTTTTCATAGGCAAAGGCCCGGCCAGAATAGGCTAAGGCAAACTCGGGGTGGATTTTGATTGCCTTGCTGAAATCGGCTACCGCTTCCTGGTATTGTCCTCGGCGATAATAAATACTGCCCCGGTTGTTGTAGGCAATAGCCAGGCCAGGGTTGAGCTCGAGGGCCATCGTATAATCCGCTAGAGCTTTGTCTTCTTCGCCGAGGTTTTTAAAAGCAATGCCTCTGTTGGCGTAAGCTTCGGCATAAGTCGGGTTGAGAGAAATGGCGCGGGAATAGGCTTCAACAGCTTCATTAAAAAGCCCGGTCAGGTTGTAGATGCTGCCCAGGTTGTAATGGGGGAGAGGGTCTTCCGGGTTGAGCTCCGCCGCTTTGGTGTAATCATAGACAGCCCGGTCGTAAAGGCCGAGGCTCCTGTAGGCAATGCCGCGGTTGTTATAAAAATCCGAGACGTCGGGGTCAAGCTCGATGGCTCGGGTGTAGTCTTCGATGGCTTCCCAGTACTTGCCCAAACTGTAATTGGCGCTTCCCCGGTTATTAAAGGCAGCGGCGTCATTGGGATTCTTGGCAATCGCTTTGGTCAATCTCGAGATTTCTTTTTCTAATTGACGGCTGACCAGAGGGCCTTTTTCTCCCTCCTCAGAGCGGTGACACCCGGCGAACAAAAGCACAAGGATTAAAGATAAAAATTGAAATAATCTCGTCTTTTTTCTCATTCACGAAGGATTATAACGCAGTTCCCATCCTGATTAAACATTGCTCTTGGGTGGAAAATAACCTCGCGGTTCTCCTTCAGTCCTCCATTGACGTTCCATCCTCTGAATCGGAAGCCTTTAGTCATGAGCCTTTCTCCTTTATCAGGGAAGGAAGATTAATCGAGTCCGGGGAAAATATAAAATGCCGAATAATCAGACAAAACGCGACTCCGCTTGAGTTTAGGCTTTTATTGTGTCAAGATGGAGAGTCCAATTGATGACATTTTTGAGATGGAAAATGAGAAGACAGAGGTTATTGGCGTGGATTGCCGTTTTTTTTCTTTTTATCGTGAGCCTCGCTTCCATTCGCTGTGCCTCGACGGGCGAGAAAAAGCCGGCCCTCCCCAAGGAAAAAGACCCCCAGTATCAGTATGAGCTGGCTCTCACCGCCATGCGCTACGGTCTTCGCGAGGAGGCTCTCAAGTACTTGAACCGGGCGGTCTCACTGGACCCCAATCACTATCCTTCTTTTTTCTTACTCGGTGCTATCCAGGCTCAAATGAAAAATTTCGAGGAAGCGGAAGCGGCGTTTCGCAGATGCTTGGAGATTAAACCCGATTCAGGAGAAGCCCATTTGCGGCTCGGGTACGTGTATGTCGAATTGCACCAGCTCGACCGTGCCGAGGAAGAGCTCAAGAAGGCAGCGGCCGGCAATGGCCATGTCGAGGCCCTTATCAGTCTGGCCAAGCTTTATTACGAGCAGAACAAGCTGGAGCAAGCTTTGGAGACCATTTCCCGGGTGACGCAAAAAGATAGGCGGTCTTTTCCAGCTTTCAACCTTCAGGGAGTTGTCCTCAACGAGCTTGGCCGGTACGCTGAGGCCATCGCAAGCTTCCAGAATGCCTTGCAGATTGCTCCCGAGAACGACGTCGCCAGCATCAACCTGGCGGCAGCCTATATCAACAACGGCAACTTGAAGGAGGCCCAGGACCTGCTGGAGAAAACCTTAACCAGAGTAAAGGACCCGACCTTAAGACAGCGGGTCCTCGAATATCTGGAGAAAATCAAAGAGCTGAAATCAGGCTACTTGACCGTCCCCGCCCTTTCCTTGTCAATGATTTTCTGAAGCTCGACTTCTTCCACCAGGCCAAAAGTCTCGAGCGGCTTATCGAAGCGTTTCTTGTCCCCGCAGACGACGACCATCATCCGGTCGGGTTCCAGATGCTTCCGGGCAGCTTCGAGGACTTCTTCTTTGGTCACTTTCTTGATGTTGTCGACATACTTTTCAAGATAATCTTCGGGATAGCCTCTGAGCAGATAGCTGATTTTCTGGACGAGGATGGAGAGCTTGGACTCGAAATTGAAAACGAAGCTGTTGATCATGTAGTTCTTCGCTTCTTCCATTTCTTCGTCCTTGATGGGTTCTGTCTGGAGGCTCTTGACAATCGTGTGAATTAACGGCAGGGCCTCGCCGAGGACCTCAGCTCTTAAGGTTGAGGCAATCCTGAACGGACCCCTGTCGGGGCCGGGGAAGACGCCGCCATAAATCCCGTAAGTCCAGCCCCGATTGGAGCGCAGTTCCCGCATCAACCGGGAGCTAAACCCTCCTCCGCCCAGGACATAATCCAAGATTTCGAGCTTGTACTGGTCGGGATGGTTATATTTAATGCCAAGGTGCCCGAGGACGATGTTGGCCTGGGGAGTATCCTTATAAACATAATAGATGACCTTTTTCACTCGGTCTTCGACAGGGGGAACGGCCGGGAAATCGATTTTTTTGGGAGTCCATTTCTGGAAAGCCCTGTCCATGGCCTTTTTGACTTCAGCGCTGGAAATATCTCCCGTGATGCCAACCACCATGTTGTTGGGCACGAAGTATTTCTTATGGAAGGCGAGGAGGTCTTCGCGGCTGATGTTGTCCACCGTCGAAGCGGTCGTCCGTCGAGCGTAAGGGCTTTGCGCGCCGTAGAGTTTCTCCATGTAAATCAAGTTGGCCACGGAGAAAGGCATATCCCAGCGTCTCCGGATGCTCTCCTTCATCTGGTTTTTCGCCAATTCAATTTTTTCCTGGCTGAAGGCGGGGGTCATCAGAATGTCAGCCCCAATTTCGAGCACCCGCTGGAAGTCCTTCTTCAGGCAGGACAGGGTGAACTGGCCAAATTCCTCGCCAATATTTGTTTCCACTCGAGCCGCCAAGTACTCAAGCTCTTCATCGATTTGGTCACCGGTCATCCGGGCGGTGACCGGTGAACTCATGACGGTTCCCGTTAAAGATGCAAGGCCGACTTTGTCCTCTGGTTCGTAGAGCGAACCCGTCCTGAAATAGGCGACCAGGTTGACCGTCGGAAGTTCCCTGTCTTCGATATAATAAACTGTGATTCCCTTTCCGACAGCGAACTTCTGGATGGCTGGGGGAGTGAACTTGAGCGGTTGCGGCGGCCCGAGTTCAGAAGGATGACGCTGGGCCCCGAGAAAGCTCCCCGCTGCCGAGCAGAAAAAAAGGATGATGAGGCTTGAAACGAGTTTAAGGTAAGCTTTGTTGACCATGTTTTTTTTCTCCCTTATTTTTTCGCCTCGGCCGGTTTTCTGATGAGATAGGCGACGGTCCTGTTCTGTTCGGTGAAGTATTCGTTGGCTGCCTTGATGATGTCTTCAGGCCGGACCTTGATGATTTCTTCCTTGTATTTCAACATATTTTTCCAATCGCCGTAGAAAAGCTGTTCCCTCATCAGTCGAAAGGCCATCCCGAAATTGGAGCTCAGGCTGCGTATATAAGAGGCTTCGATTTGGTTCTTGATTTTCTCGAGCTCCCGGGCTTCGACAGGCTCGGCCTTGAGTTTTTCCAGGTGCTCGAGGATGGCTGTCTCCACGTCTTCATTGGTGTGAGGGTGTCGGGGTGTGGCTGAAATCAGAAACAAGTTGTCGTACCGAATGCCGGGGAAGGAACCGGTGGCTGAAACACTGACCGCGATTTGTCTGGTCTTCACCAGGTCCTTATAGAGCCGCGAGGTTCGTCCGGTGGCCAGGATTGAGGCAATGACATCCATGACATAGGCATGAGGGTGAGGATAGGTAGGCTTATGGAAGCCAACGAGAAGCTGTGGTTCGGCGTCGAAGGCAATCTTGACGCGACGCTCGCCCAGTTGTTTTGGTTCTCTCGTTCTCAGGATGGGAGGTTCGGGTCCTCGAGGAATGTCGCCGAAATATTTCTCGATGAGGGGAATAGCCTTTTCCGGGTAGATATCGCCCACAAGAGCAACAACACAATTGTTCGGCGTGTAATACTTGTTCTTGAATTCCACCGCCTCCTCGAGCGTGACCGAGTGAATATCAGAGGCCCATCCAACGACCGGATGACCGTAAGGATGGGCGATAAACGCCGCAGCCAAAAAAACTTCGTAGAGTTGCCGCATAGGGATTGCCTCTGTCGTTTGTTTCCTCTCCTCCTGGACAACTCCTCTCTCCGTGTAGAATTCCCGGAGAACAGCGTTCTTGATCCGCTCGGATTCCATGAGGCAGAAGAGTTCGAGCCGGTTGGAAGGGAGACTGATCAGGTAGGAGGTGACGTCAGAGCCGGTGCCGGCGTTGAGCCCAACGCCGCCAGCGTTGGAGTAAATCTGGTCGATTTCGTCCTTGACGATGTATTTTTTCTGTTCCTTCTCGAGTTCGGCCATTTCTTTCTTGAGGCGCTCAAGCTTTTCTTTATCGGCCAGTTCGCCTTTGATGAGCTCGCGCGAGATTTCCGACCCGAGGCGGTTGACCTTGTCCATGATTTCTTTTTCTTTTTCAAAATCTCTTGTCCCGATGCGAGGCGTCCCTTTGAAAGCCATGTGCTCGAAGAGATGGGCAAGGCCGGTGATTCCGGGGACCTCGTCGACACTCCCGACTTTAAACCCGTAAACGGCGCTGAAGACTGGCACTTCGTGCCTCTCCATGAAGATAAATGTCATGCCGTTAGCGAGCGTGTGGACCTTGACCTTGGATTCGATTTCCTGGCCGCGAAGAGCAGGAGGCAGAAAGGCGAGGAGCAAGAGGATAAGAACCATAACGCCGGCTCGGGGCTTTTGGCGATGGTGAGGGCAATGAATCATCCGTTCCTCCTTTCTTTAGAGTGATGGGAAGAGGAAAAAGACATCTGTCTCAAAGGTCAATCTGGTCATCCAGATGCTATTCTTTTTCCCACTGACATCTTTATTTATAGGACAAATCGAGAAAAAGTCAAATCGCCTCCAGACAACAGCGGCTATTCCCGGGTCTGAAAGCGCCTCTTTACGGCCTCGAAGATGGCGGCCGGGTTTTCCATCGAATTTTCCCAGAAACTGGCGAAGCTTCCGTCCTTATTTTTTTTCGGCAGGCAATAGAGAGCAACGCCATCCGCATGCAGCTTGGCGAGGTCAAGGAGGTCTCCGACCCATTTGGAGTTGGGAAGGTCAGGGCTTTGGGAATGCTTGCTGACGTAGATATCAAGAATCACGGGTATTCCCGGGTATATTTCCCTCACCCGCCGAATCTCATCCGCCAAGGCAGAGGTATCGACATGAGATAAGCCTTTTCCCTTGCTTTGGGCCATGTAAGGGTAGAGAATGCCATCAATGGCCTCGCCAATAACAGCCGCTTCGTTAAGGATTTCTGCTCCTTTGGCCGGGTCCACGTCATTCCAGTAAAGAACCGAAACAAGAGCTAACCGAGGGTTGAATCGGTCGGCGGCCTGCCGCATTCTCTGGAGGTATTCCCTGGTGAAGAGAGCTCGATTCTCTGGCGCCCAGTAGAAATCATCGATGCAGACTGCAGTCACCATCGGATGCTCAGCCGAAAAACGGGCGACATTCGCCATCCAGGCAACATAATCCGTGCCAAAAGGCTCTGAGCGGCGCTCGTGGCTTTCCGACGGGGGGACAAGATAGACCCAGATGGTGAAATTTCTTTTTTTCAGAATGGAGCTTTTTTCAGCTTCTTTGACGAAGACCTGGAAATCCTCCCAGTCTGTTTCTTGGTGCCAGACCAAAAAGTGGTAGCAGTTGATTCCGACCTCTTCGCAGTGCTGGATTAAGCTCTGGATGTCGATGCGGGTTTCGGAGGAAGGAGGCGCAATAAGCCGGCGGTCATCCGAGAGCCTAGGTTCGGAATCATAATCGGCTCTCACTCCTTTAAGAGCATTCCGCCGCGCTTGCCGGTTGGGTTCCAATTGAAAATTCCTGGCCAACAGGCGTGGCTGCATTTCTGAATGGGCCGACTTGACCTTTTCCAGGTTGAAGGGATTTGGGGCCATGAAGGTAGGAGCGACAACAAAAATGGCCAAGCAGACGGCGAAAAAAAATCTTGGATTCAATCTTTTGTTCATCCTTTCCTCCTGGCGCATCTCCATATAATTGTGCCATTTTTGGGCGAAAGGAAAAATCAAGGGTGAAGAAGCTTTTTGGGGTTGCCCGGACCCTCATCAGGAGAAGAATAAATGGAGAACCAGAGAAATGTCAATAAACATAGTAATCCTATCGTTTTAATGTATTTTTAAGTTCGCATCTTCTCAAGCGTTCTTTATGATGTTCATGGTCAATACGGCCTCTTCGACGCGGACACAAGCGGGCGAGAAGTCTTTAGGAAAAAAACAATAATCCCTAAGAGGGGAAGGCAGGAGTTCATTCTTGAAGAATGGAACCTGCGAGCATCTCAGAATTTTGCTTCGACCGATGCATGTTCTGGGTATCGTTTTAAGCCTGTTTGCTTTGCTCACGATGGCGTCAATTTTTATTCGTCTCCCCCTTTTAGCGTTATGGACTCATGCCATCCGGGTTCCTTGAGGCGGACGGGAGCCTCAATTCTCTTCTTCTCTGTCTGCCGACTTTGCCTCTTTTATCTATTAAATCCTTAGGTTTTTCCAGTTGAGCATGGCATTGAAGACGAGAAAGAAAGAGCCATGGGTCTGGTGTCGCCACATGGGATTAAAGCTGAAGAGGATGACATGGCCATCGCCGAGCTTCGCATCGACCAGGGCCGGACTCCCGGCCAGTTCCTCGCCCTTGGCCAACCCACCGCTGATCAAGAGGCTATTCACATCAGTCGCAAATTTCAGGATTGTCTTTGTCCTGGATTCAGCCGCCTGATCCTGGGCCCAGGGTGGACGCTCTTCGGCTGGCTCTTCAGCCGCCCTGGCTCGCTCACCCCCAGCTTCCTTTTCTTTTTCCCTTTTCTCTTTCTGGGCTTTCTGCCATTCCTCGATCGTCTTCTGGCCGAGGTCGCGAGGTCTGCCCTGCGGAATATCGGGGTCAGAGACACTTCCTCGTCCGGAGACTCTTCCGGTCGGCGCCGCGCCCATCGGTCCCATCATTGCCGCCCTAAAACCAGCGGCGAGCCCTCCAGTGGCAAACACGGGAGCCTGGTTGAAATAAACGCCGAGTGAATCGCCATAGCCGTAGACAATCGGGCTTGTCGCGTCGGCGACATCCGCCTTGAAAACTCCGCCTCTCGCCCACAAGTTGGGTGTTTGCTTGATTGAGATTCCGGGGGCCAGGCCAAACTGGATCGGCAGTTGCGAGCTATTGGTCAGGGTGATGAACACTCCGCCTGCCTTGACAAAGTCGCGAAGATGGATGACGCCCTCGAGTTCCAGGCCGCCGCGCATATCCTCTGTCGAGACAGGAAGCCCCAGGTTTGGAGTGAGATCAGTTTTTTTCCATGGCTGAGGCCTGTCTCCGGTCACTCCCCGGAGGATACTCAGCGGGTCGCCCATCGAAGGTCCGAAGAGAATAACGTCGTATTTTTCTCGCAGGCGCGCGTTATCCCGGACAGCTTGCACGTCAATATAATCATAAGGAATGCCGAGTTCGTCGAGAGCGATCCTGACCCACCCTTCGGTTTGAGTCGTCTGCCAGGTATGCATCAGAGCCACCCGGGGCACGACGAGCTCGTGGACGGCCACCTCGGGCATGGCTGGGAGGGCATAAACCATGAACCCGTGCTCTCGGCCCGCGGCGTCTAATATCGCCTCCAAGTTAGCGGGGTTCTGGTCAGTCTTCAGAATAAAGCTCCCGGCGTTGAATTTTTTCCCTTCCGCCTCAAAAGCCTTTTCCGCAACCTGGATTTCAAGGCCTTTCTGCTTGAAAAGGAAGGCAGCAATGCCGTTATCCGCGTTATGGTTGATAAGATACGCTTTGGCCGGAGGGTTCTCATTTCCCAATCGATTCACTCCGCCCGGTGCCTTGACCTCGCCTTGGACAAGGGTCATCGGAGTGCCAAGAATGGAGACATCCTCGATGCGCACGGTCTTGACGTTGAACAGCGGCCCCATCGTCCAACCGACGTCGTCGTAGGGGCGGGGGTCGTTGACGTTAAAATACTGCCGGTCGAGCATCATATCGGCCATCCGGGAGTAAGGCTGGTCCATCCGGATAATATAGCTTCCGGTCGGGTATTCGTCTTTGCCGACCTTGAAAGGTGAGGTGGCGCGATGGACTTCGACGCCTTGCATTTGGAGCAACCGGAGAAGTCGGGCGGCTTGGCCTGGCCGTGGGTCGTCCCCCGGAAAAACATAGGCGGCCGGACCCTCGGCCCTGGCTTTGGCTACCGAGCGCTTGCTCTTGAGCCAAAAGTTCTCCATGAACCGAATCCTGTTAGCCGCTACATAGTTCATCCCGACGAGGATAGCGCTCTGCTGCAGGTTGACGTTGTTTCGGATTGACCACAAGGTCCTGGCGAGCGGTGGGTTTGGCCGGTACCAATCACGGTCAGCTCGGGCCGTGATCACCCTGGTGCTGCCGTCGCCGGCCCCCTGCGTCTCGTAGAAACGGCCAATCGCGTTGTGACCGTTGGCCGCATAAAAAGCATAGTTCGGTGCCCATCCGTCGTAGAAGCCGTGCGTCCAGACGCCGGGGACTCCCTCCCGGGTGAGTTCGTTGACTTCCTGGTAAGCGAGCTGGTGCCATTCGTCTATGACAATGGGGTCGAGCCAGGCGTTGTAAGGGCCTGTGCCAGTGCTGATATAAAGATGGGAAATGGATTCATGGAGGTCGTGCATCACCTGGGGATGATAATCGAAAAAGACTTTGAGGATGTACCGGCTGAGGGCCAGAGAGAGGCCCAGATTATCCCGGTTATTGTCATGAGCCACGTATTTGCCCCAGTAGACAAGTCGGCTGGGCACGTTTGCTTTTGGGTCTTTGCGCCTGGCCATATAGATGTCGACCTGCTTATCCCGACCGTCCACTTCAAGAATCGGCGTGATGAGGACAATCGAATTTTCCCGGATTGTCTTGATGAAGGGCGAATCGTCCACGGCCACCCGGTAGGCGAGCTCCATGAGCATCTCGACCGAGCCGGTCTCGCCGGAGTGCATGCCGCCCGTCGCGTAGTAGATGGGCTTAGCCTGGCGGATGAGACGTTGAGCTTCAGCTTCGCTCGTTTTGCGCGGGTCAGCCAGGCGACGGTTAATCTGCTTGTAGTGCTCAAGGGAGGCGATTGTCTTTTCGTCAGCCACGACAACAAGGATCCAGTCGCGACCCTCCTCTGTCTCGCCGATGGTGAAAACTTTTACTCGGGGTGAGGCGGCATCGAGAGCTCTCATGTATTTATAGACATCGGCTGAATAACTCAAAACATCAGCCGCGCCGGCAATGTGGCCTAATACTTCAAGCGGGGTGGGTACACCTGGCGCATAAGGCAAATAATTGACATACTTCGTGGTAAAATGCGGGTCGGTGGTGAATTTCCGAATCTGCTTGGTGTATTCCTCGTGGATCTTTTGTTGACCCTGAGCCAAGGGGCAGCAAAAGATTAAGAAGAATACGACAAACGCTCCTAATCCTCCTTTAAGACGGCTTTTTGAATTAGGACGAAGCATTTTTACCTCCTTGTTAAGTATTGACGAAAACATACTTCTTTTACGCCATCGGGTCAAGTATCCACAGGAATTGAGCTTATCGGGCAAGTGTGATACATAAAGAGGGAAATTCATATCAACTGTCATCATAAGGAGTCTTCTTATGGCAAAATTTGAAGGTGTCAAGTGGGCGCCCCGCCAGATGAAATACTTGCTTTCGGAAAAGCAATTCGAAATGGCTGAGGCCGAAGCCAGGGTTTTTGCCGTTTCCCGCTCTCTCCACTACGGGTTATTCCTGACTTTTGAAGGGATTCGTTTTTACTGCAAGAAAAACGGCCGCGGAGAGATAGAGGTCATTTTTCTTAACTGGCATAAGAACCTGGAGCGTTTCCAGAGAGGAATTTCTTTTAACCTGAGCCAGGACCAGCAGGGCCTTGTTCCCAGCGTTGAGGAAATGGAGCACATTTTTGTTCGCCTCTATTTCAGCGACCCGGCCATGAAGGAATTCTTGACCGAGATGGCCGGGCTTGACGCGCAAGGCTATTTGCGGCCTTTTACAGTCGACGAGGAGCAGTCGATTGGGGTGACTTTTCCCGCTCAACCCTCCATCAGGGCCATGGCCTGTCGATATGACCGTTACCTTGGCGAGCCTTTTTGCGGGGCGGTCGTTCCCCATCTTGTGCGGGCGGTAGGAATCAACAGGACCGGGTGTCTCAAGCTTGGCGTCAACTACCTGATGAGCGTTAAAGCGGTTGACGAGGCCAAAAAGCTGTGCCCGGAAGCCGCTTCGGCTCTCTTCCTGGATGACCATCCAGAACTGCCCATCGAGGAGCGCCAGGTGAGCGAATGGGATTCCTCGTGCTGCCTTTTTGGTTTGCGCAACGGGACAATCCTCAAAATTCCAGAGAGCAATTTGATCCTGCCTTCTGTAACGATCCAGGGAATTGTGGCTATCTTGAAGGATATGGGAATCGAGGTCGAAGAGAGGCCTTTATTTTACGGTGACCTACTTGAGAAAGCGAAAAACGGAGAGCTGGTCGTTGCTTGCAGTGTCGGAACAGCAGGAATTTTGAACAGGTGCCAGAAGCTTGTCCTGGTCAATAGCCAAGGTGAGGTAGCGGCTGTCCACCTGCCGGAACCCGAACATCCCCTTTTCCAGAAGCTCGGTGAGGCCCGCGAAGTCTACTGGGATATTTATAAAGAGAAGGCTAAGATTCCAGCAGGCCTTAAGCTTTATAAATATGTCCTTTGAATGAGAACAACCCTCAACCCAGACTTCCTTCAGTCAGAATTTTAGCTTCAGCGTTTGTACTTCTCAAGAATGTGCCCGGTTTTCTGGTCGCAGACAATCTGCTTGATTTTTCCGTCAGGCATTTTCTCTTCCTTGATCAGCGCGTATCTCCTCACAGGAACCTTCCTGGCTTCTTTTTTCTTTTCTTTTCGCGGCGCTTCTGGCCACCTCTCCAGCCGGACTTTTTCCCAGCGCTTTGTCCGGGCTGAGCGGTAACAGGCATCCATGATGGCGTTGACGATGTAGCCATCGAGAAAGGTTTCCATCGGCAACCGTCCCTCGTCCAGCGCGTCGAACATATCGCTGAACATGTGGACGTAACCAAGCTCATTGACCTCGTCGCCAACCGGAAAGAGCCATCCGGCTTCCCCTTCAGCTTTCTCGGCCACGTAGCCTGTCCGGCCAGCGGCCGTGAACATCTCGTAGCCTGTCCTGAGGAAGTGGTTGAGCCAGATGGTTCCTTCGGTTCCGGCGACCTCATCGCGCAGGTCCATGCCGCCTCGAAAAGTCCAGCTTACCTCAAACTGGCCGATAGCCCGGCTTTCGAAGCGAATAAGGCCGATGGCTGAATCCTCGGCCGGGATTGGATGAACCATGGTGTCAGCCAGACAGAGAACTTCCACTGGCTTGTTGTCTTTGCCCACAAAATTGCGGATGATTTCAATACAGTGGCAGGCCAAATCAACGATAGCCCCGCCGCCGGCCAGCCTCTTGTCCCAGAACCAGGCGCTGTGCGGACCTGAATGGGTTTCCCGCGACCGGACCCAGAGGATGCGGCCAAGCGCGCCGTTCCGGACAGCCGCCAGGGATTTAAGAGTTTTGGGCGTATAAACGAGGTCTTCGAGATAGCCAGCAAAAACGCCTGCTTTTTCGACTGCTTCGACCATTTTGAGCGCTTCGCGCGCCGTCCGGGCGAGCGGTTTTGTACAAAGAACTGCTTTTCCAGCTCCGGCGGCAAGCTCGGCTGCTTTGAGGTGGAGATGATTGGGCAGACCGATAATCACCGTATCAACGTCGGGGTCTTGAATGGCTTTCTTTAAATCGCTCGTCCAGCGGGGGACATGCCATTTTGCGGCAAAGTTCTTGGCCCTTTCTTCGGATTGGGAGTACACGACTTGAACGCGGTCGCGACTCCGCTGTCCGTGGATGGTCGCCGTATAAAAGGTTCCAATGAGGCCAGTTCCAAGCATGGCCAGGCGATGGGACTCTTTCATGACTCCTCCCCTCAAAAAATCACTCCAATTTTTGATGTATTCTAACATAGCCGCAAATGGAGAGACAAGGCTCCTATCATACTCAAAGTAGGCCGCAAGGCAGTTGCCGAAAGAAGCGAGGCGCTTGGAAGAAATCCTGGTAAGGATTTTTTTTGACATCCTATAGTTCAATTTTTATAATCATTCTTGCTGAATATGGCATGGTAAGGAGAAAAAAAATGAAAAAAGGATTTAGCCTGATTAGCTTAATAGTTCTCGCCTTGTTTATCGCATCATGCGCTCCGACAGCCACGGTGACGTCCAGCGGCGGGCCATCGATTGCCGAAGCGCAGGCTGAGCGCTACGATGGTCCAAAAGCTCGACTGGCCGTCGGCGAGTTCAGGGATAAAACAGCCAAGGGAGAGGGGCCAACCGGCTGGTTCGGAATGTTCGGTATCCATTTCAAGGAAATAGGCGACGGCATGAGGGACATGTTGACCACGGCTCTTTTCAACACCAACCGCTTCATCGTCCTCGAGAGGGAGCAACTGGACGAAGTCCTTAAAGAGCAGGACCTCGGAGCTGCGGGGCGGGTTAAAAAGGGCACAGAGGCACCAATCGGCGAAATTTACGGCGCTGACTTAATTATCACCGCCGCGGTCACAGAATTCGAGGGCGGGGCCAGGGGAGTGGGCGGTGGGACGCGTGTTCTGGGAGTGACGGTGGGAGGCGCGATGAAAAAAGCCCACATTGCCATCGACCTCAGGATTATCGATGCCAAGACCTCCCAAATTGTCGCCGCCACCACAGTCGAAGGAAGCGCGACGAGCTTTGGTGGCGGGGGAGCAGCGAATATCGGCGGCAGCTTGCCCGTGGCGCTGGGAGGTTTTTCCAAGACACCGACGGAAAAGGCAATCCGGGTCTGCATCCAGAAAGCCGTCGATTATATCGTTACCCGAACGCCGGCCGAGTATTACCGGCACAAATAACATCGAATCAAGCCGCTCGGCTTAAAAGACAATCTTTTTTCTCCGGAATCGAAGCTTCATCGTGAGAACTCTATCCGTGGAAAAGATGCGGGCTGCCAGAAGAATCAGAAAAATAAAAAAGATGAGCATATAAGCAATCCCGCCAAAGACAGCCTTGTAATTCTCGAGGAGCAAATTCTGGGTAGTCAGGAAAGGATGAGAGAAGGGGATGGCCCAGACGAATATTTTTACGGGCAGGGAAAGGTTCTTGATATCGGAGAAGAAGGATAGAAAATAGGGAATCATGACCAGAAAAATAACGGGCATGATCAAGCTTTGGGCGCTCCGGTAGTCTTCGGCCAGGACGCCGAGAATGGTGGCCATGGCCAGGGCGCACAGGATGGCGAGGAAAAGGGACAGCCCGAGGATGAGGTAGCTATTCGTCGTCGGCGCTAACCCGAGCTTCTGGATAGTTGTGGAAAGACCTTCGGCGGCCACCGCTTGGCGGACATCGCCCATGAACCCGGCCATATAGTACCTGAATCCGAAGAGGTAGATGATGGCAGAAATCAGACCGACGACAGCCGAGGCCAGCATCTTGGTCGTGACGATGGATGTTCGACTGATGGGCACAGTGAGAAGGGTCTCCAGGGTTTTATTCTGCTTCTCCATGGCGATAGCCGAGATGACCATTTGCGAAGAGTAGATGATGATCATCATTAAAATGATGGGGACAAAGATGGACTGTGAGGAAACGAAACCGGCGATGGAGGCGGCCGAACCTTCCGCCATCCTGTCCTTGACGAGGACAAAATCCTTGCTCCGGATTGGCTTTTTCAACTTTTCCGGGCTCACTTCAGGAATTTTCTTCTTCAAGTAATCGTTGGAGATGTAATCATTCAGGGCCGAGATTACGCTCCCGAGAATGACTGAGGTCCGGCTCCCGACCAGGGAAAAGCTCCTCAAAAAAGAGTAGGTTTCCATCTCCTTTAAATCCAGAGTGGACAGGGATTCTCCAAAGCCTGCCGGGATGACCAGGAGGAGGTTGATGTCGCTCTTCTTTGTCCAGGCAATGGCTTCCTCTTTTGTTTTTCCGGCAAGCTTTTCGACTTCAAAGCGAGCCAGGGGAAGGCTATCCGTTAATTGCTGGGAAAGTGGGGAAGTATCGAGGTCGAGAACCGCGATTTTCTGGGTCCGCATGGCTCTCTTCATCTCGGTCTTGGCCATCTGGCCGATAAAATAAAACAGGAACACAGTGAATAACAATGAAATAAAAAGCTGCAGGGTAATGAGTTCCCGGATTTCCTTAAAAAGAAGATTGAGGAATTTTTTCATCGCAGTGCACTCCTGAAGACTTCTTCTAAGTTGCGGGCTTGGTATTTTTCTTTGAGCTCAGCAGGGGCGCCCGAATCTAGAATAATCCCCCGGTCGATAAGCGCCACGCGGTCTGACAGGAATTCAATCTCCAGCATGTTGTGGGAGGAAAGAAGAACCGAGATTCCTTCGCGAGCGAACCTCTTGATGATTTCCCTCACCTCCAGGGCGTTGATGACATCGAGCCCAGAGGTTGGTTCATCCAGAATGGCCAGGTCCGGCTTGGTCATGAGGGCCCGGCCAAGCAGGAGTTTCCTGACCATTCCTTTGGAATATGTTCCCGCTTTCTCGTTGATGCGATTTCCCAAATCCGAGATCATCATGGCGCGCTCGACATACTCCTGAACTTCCTTATCCGAATCGGCGTAGAACCTGGCCATGAATTTCAGGTAGTCAATGCCTTTGAGATTCTTGTACGCTCCTGCCTCTTCTGGCAGATAGCTGATTTTGGCCCGAAATTTTTCGGGCTCTTTCTTCAGGTCATAGCCAAGAAAGGTAACTTTGCCCGAGGAAGGACTGAGCAGGGTGGCGACAATCCGTAAGGCTGTTGTTTTCCCTGCCCCGTTAGGCCCGATCAGGGCAAAGATTTCTTTCGGCTTTACCTGGAAACTGATGCCCTTGAGAGCCTCCAGGCTCCCATAGTTTTTCCTCAGACCTTCGACTTCGAGGATGGCTTCCATCCAGACCTCCTGTTTTTGGGTTGAGCACAATCGAAAGCAAGCTCAATAGCAGATTCAATTTAGCCTTCTTATTTATTATACGTTTATACGTGAAAATTTTATTTTAGTTTATTCAAGATGTAAAACGGATTAAGAATGGCCGAGCAAAGCCATGCACTCGACATGAGTCGTGTGGGGGAAAAAATCAAAAATAGAGATTTTCTCCAGTCTATACCCGTGCTGGATAAACAGGCTCAAATCACGAGCCCACGCCGCCGGATTGCAAGAGACATAAATTACCGCTGGCAGGTCCAGTCTGAAGATTTGCCTTAGGCCTTTGGGGCTGATACCCGAACGAGGCGGGTCAAGGACCAGTAAATCAAAGCCCTGAAAAAGGCTTTCTTTGAGGACGCGCTCGACCCGGCCCTCGATAAAACGGCAGTTAGGGATGCCGTTAATCCGGCAATTTTCCTTGGCCCGGGCAATGTTCGCCGGTTCGGCATCGACTCCAACCACCTCCCGAACAGCCGGCGACAGAAAAATCTCCATTACTCCCGCTCCGCAATAGAGGCCCAGCGCTCGCGAGCTCCGCCTCTTCCTTGCTTCGGCCACCATCTGCTGATAGAGCAGTTCAGCGGCTTTTGGGTTGGGCTGAAAAAAGTCCTCGGGCCCGATGCGGAAATGGAGCCCGGCGAGCACTTCCTCGATAAAAGGCTCGCCCGAGACGTGCTTTTTGAAGCGGTAGTCGACGACATCGGAGATGCGGTCTGTTTCGATATGCCAGAAACTTTTGAGCCGGGGGATTTGCCTCTCCAGTTCAGCCGCAAGCTGCTGGATATCGAGAGGATAACCGCTCCTCGTCACCAACCCGGCCAAAACCTGGCCGGTATTTTTCCCTTCTCTCAGGACTAAGTTCCTGAGATAGCCCTGGCGGGTGATGGGTTGGTAGGGGGCGAGCTTGGTCTTCCTGGCAAAGTCTACGACTGGCGGAAAAATATCTTGCACGATTGGACTGAAAATCGGGCACTGCTCTAAAGCAATCGTCTTTTTTTTGTATTTCTCCCCGGGCGACGTCCGGCTGCGGAGGCCGAGAAAAACTTTATCGTCTTCTCCCCCGAAAGCATATTCCATCTTGTTCCTGTAAAAATAGAGCTCGGGCGAGGGAACAATCGGTTCCCTTTCCACCGCCTCTATTTCTATTTTGGCTAGCATTTGGAGTGTTCGGAGAACATATCTTTCTTTGAGCTCGAGCTGTTTGGCGTAAGCCAGGTCCTGAAAAACGCACCCCCCGCAGGCTCCAAAATGGGGGCATTCCGCTTCTACTCGGAAAGGCGATCGGGACTCGAAGCGAAGGGCTTGGGCGAATACGTATTTCTTTTTTTTGGCTGTTAGGCGAACGGCGACTCTGTCGCCGGGGACGACACCGGGCACGAAGGTGACGATTCCACTTCCCGCTGCCACGCCCCATCCATGGGGAAAGGCAATGTCGGTGATATCGACCACCTTTTCAGGCTGGAGGAACTCTCGAAGGAGGTTTTTCACTGTCCGCACGGGCAGACCGACGACATTCTCATAATCTCCTTTGAGTTCAGCGACGAAGGTATCACCGATTTCCTGGATGGCATAGGCCCCCGCCTTATCCATAAAATCACCCTTGTCAAGAAAATCCTCTATTTCTTTCTCCGTCAAGCGCTTGAAGCGGACTTCACTGACCTCATAAGCGGTAACAAGCCTATTTTCTTCCTTTTTATAGAGGGCGACGGCGGTAATCACGTGATGAGGCTGGCCGGAAAGTTTTTCCAGCATGCGCCTGGCTTCGAGCCTGTCTTTTGGCTTGCCCAATAGCTCTTTGCCTAAGGACACAATCGTATCGGCCGCCAGGATGATGGACTGCGGATACCTTTCTCCCACCTCCCGGGCCTTTGCTTCAGCGGTGAGGATGGCGGAGCGAATAGGGTCCGGGTGACGAAATTTTTCTTCATCGATTTCGCTGGGAACAACGCGAAACCGCCGGATGACCTTTTGGAGGAGCTCTCGCCGCCGCGGCGACTTTGAGGCAAGGATGATTTCGGGAAAAAGTTCAGACTCTCCTCGCATCGGCCCTCACTATAGGATTGTCGAAACCTTTTTGTCAACGTCACTGTACGATCGAGACCTAGAAGGAGCAAAATACAGAAGAGGCAACAACGATTATGGAATTGGCACATATTCCTCGACATTTGCCACTTCCGAGGGATTTTTTGGTTTGACAAGAGCGGGCAGACTTCTTATAGTAAGCCGCGCCATCTTGAATCTACAAGGAAGGTGAACAATGTTCAAAGGGCATCCGCGAGGTCTTTTTGTTGCCTTTTTCGCCAACATGGGCGAGAGGTTTGGCTTCTATACGATGATCAGCATTTTTGTCCTTTTCCTCCAGGCTAAATACGGCCTCAACGCCGCCGCTTCCAGCCAGGTTTACGGTCTCTTTCTATTCTGTGTTTATTTTTTCCCCTTACTTGGCGGAGTCGTGGCCGACCGAGTGCTCGGTTACGGGAAAACAATCAGTTTGGGTCTGGTGGTCATGTTCCTGGGCTATCTCCTGCTGGCCATCCCGAGTGCCAGGGAGACAAACTTTGCGCTCGTCATCGCTGCCCTGGCGACCATCGCCCTTGGCACCGGCTTTTTCAAAGGAAATCTCCAGGCGCTCGTGGGTAACCTTTATGATGCGCCGCAATATAGCGCGTTGAGGGATAGAGCTTTCAACATTTTCTATATGGGCATCAATATCGGGGCCATGTTTGCGCCAACGGCTTCAGAGAAAGTGTGCAACTGGATTTTGCGTTCCTCGAATTATTTCTATGATGCCCGGATTCCGGCTCTGGCCAACGACTTCTTGCGAGGACGCCTCTCCGATGCGAGCGAATATCTCTCAATTGCCCAACTTCAGGACCCGAGCATCACCCTGGCCACACTCGGCCAGTTTTCCGAAAAATACATCAACACCCTGAGCAAATCTTACCACTACGGGTTTGGAGTGGCCTGCCTTAGCCTGATTATTTCCATGCTTATCTTTTGGGGATTCCGTAAACATTATCGGCAGGCCGACTTGACAGAAAAACAGAAGGCTAAGTCAGAAGAGCTTAAGTTCCAGGTTATTGAGCTCACACCACAGCAGACTCGAGAACGCCTCATCGCCCTCGGGCTGGTCTTCCTGGTTGTGATTTTCTTCTGGATGTCGTTCCATCAAAGTGCGGTCACGATGACCTATTTTGCGCGGGATTACACAGTGCCAAGTGTCGGTAGGACGGCGAACTTGCTCTTCGACCTTTTTGGTCTTCTGGCTGTCTTCCTGGCCGTCGTTGGCCTCATCTATCTAGTGAAGAGAGGTTCGCGGCCCCTGACGCGCCTCCTCGGGGGATTGGCTTTCATCGGGTTCGGCTTGGTTGCTTTCCAGAGGTATGGAAGCTATGGCGAAATCAACCCTTTCACGCCGCAAAAATTCCAGCATTTTAACCCGTTTTTTATTGTTGCCCTGACGCCGGTTGTCGTGAGCCTCTTTGGATTCTTGAATAGACGGGGCAAAGAGCCGTCCGCACCCCGGAAAATTGGTGTTGGGATGCTGATTACGGCGGTTGGCTTTCTTTTGCTCGTCTTTGGGTCGGTCGGGCTGCCCAGTCCCAAGGAGCTGGGCGGCCTGGTTGCTCCGGCCGAGTACCTCGTCTCGGTTTACTGGCTCATCGGGACTTATTTTCTTTTGACCATAGCGGAGCTTTTCCTCAGCCCGATGGGCATCTCCTTTGTCTCGCGGGTCGCACCCCCCAAATTCAAAGGGATGATGCAGGGGGGCTGGTTTGCAGCCACGGCCATCGGAAACTATCTGGTTGCGGTTATTGGCTATTTTTGGATGCGCGTACCTTTATGGTCGCTGTGGCTAATTCTGGTTGTCTGTTGTCTTCTTTCCGCTGGGTTTATTTTTGCCATTATGAAGAGGCTCGAGAGGGTCACCAGAGCTTAGGGCCCTTCTTGAGGACGTAGAAACAGCGATCCCCGTAGATAAAATCGACGGCGGCATAACCACGGCCAAAATAGGTCCTCATCAGGCGACGAAGACTATTCTGCCAGGCAGCGATTGAAGCCACAGTTGCCAGGGTGGCTTTAATTTCCCGGGGGATTTCAACGAGGAGGACGTGGTCGCAGCAGCCCAGCCTCGCTTTGCCCGGTCTGAGGTCTTCCCCTGCCGGATTCCCTTCTAAAACGAGAGGAATAGTTTTTTCATCGTAGATATCGAATTTTTCCCGCCGGTGCTTTTCGACCCGGCTTGATCTTATGGGCCATTCGACGAGAAATCGGTCCGTAGGAAGGTTCAGGCCATGGGTGAGAGAAGAAGTGGTGCCGTAGAAATTCGGCCAGTAAGTTCTGGTGATGGCGCCCAGCGTATGGAGGTTGAGGTTGGCGTTTCTGGCGACTAAGGGGTCAAACGTCCAGGTGATGAGGTCGTATCCCAGCTTTAAGGCCCAAAGGCGCTGGGCCCACTTGAGTTTCTTGCCGATTCCGAGGCCCTGGTATTCTGGGAGGACGGCCAGAAGATGAGAATGCTGACGGAGTTTGTGCTTAAAAACCGAGGGGAAAGAATAGACAAAACCGACCAGCTCCTTCCCCACGTAAGCGCCAAGGAGAATGGAGCCCATCTGCGAGGTGATACAAAACTGATGGGTTGGAGTGAGGTCGATGTCTTCGTGCTTCCAGACAAGCTTCTGGATGGCGAGGAGGCGTGAGAATTCCTCATGGCTCCTTAGCCGCCGAATCCGAATATCGAGCTTCTTTCTTTCCATGGTCTTCTGTTCCCGATGAATATATCTTTAGCAGGAAATTGCTGTCAATACCCCATCTTTCCTGTATTTTCAAGATGGTAAGTCCTCGACCTTCTCTGAAATGGCTGACCTTCCCAGAAATACATCCGAAAGGCGTCCTCCAGAGAAACGGCAGGGTTCGGGTTAAACCTCGACAAGAAGCCTCGGGCAGTCCTATCGGCAGGTCCAACAAAATTTTAGTTTTTCCATAGGAATACTAGGTTTATTACGCCGCCGATGTCAGATACTTGATGAGCATCGTTCCGTATCCGCCGCGGGGGAGGAAAAAGGAAAGGGTCATTTTGTTCCGGCCAGGATAGAGCTCATCTTCCTCCTTGGAGCGGATGGCGAGAGCACTCGGGATGAGGAGGGCTCGGCGGCGGAAAGAACGGAAATAAACTTTGCGCAGGGCCTTGGTGCGGAAAAGGCCGGGCCGAAGGTCCTTATCGCGGAAGATATCTTCGTAGACCGAGCGGATAAGGTCATCAGGAAATTCCATTTTGGCCGCAGCCGTTGGAATCTCAAGCTCATTCAAATAAGAAAAGACTTCGGCTTCCAGCCCACGCCAGAAAAGATAGTCCCCCTCTGCTCCCTTATAGACCACGGTCTTAGGAACCTTGACCTGGATAACCCGACGAAGGACTTCATTCCAGAGATGGGATTGGAAAGAAGAGAAGAGCATCGACACATCGTCGACCGGAAGCAGGTGGAGGGCTTTTCGGAAATCCTTCGGGTGATGAAGGAGGGTGGTAAGAATCCTTTTTTCCAGAGGCGTTGAGGCGTGTTTCAAGCATGCTGGCCAGTCCTTCCAGTCCCGGAAGAGAGCTTCTTTTCGAGCGCGTTCCTTCTGGCTGTCTTCAGCCCCAGCGCTTGTCAGAAAAACCTGGAGAGCACCGTTCCAGTGGCGACGCAAAAGTTTTTCGGCAAAGAAGCCTCTTTCTCGGTCATAGCTCCGGAAGCGCTGGTCATCGAAAAAGTTAGGAAAACCAGTTTTGCCAACGTCTTGGAGATTCTTTTCGATATCGTCAAAGTTGACGAGATTCCTTATAGTGACGGTAAAGGCGTTTCCCATGATGAGGTCAGGCCCCATCGGCCGCTCCATGAACCCCTGGCTCTCAAAGGAGAAGTTTTCTCCTCGGCGGCTAAAGTCAGCAGGATGCTGAATTGCGATGTACTGGGATGTCAGACCGTGGCGGTCTTTCCTCCCTCCGTAAGAGAACCTGGCCAGGGGGAGGGAGAGTGAACGAGAAAGATATCGAAGAAGGTCGGTCGTGTTCCAGTGGGATTTTCGGAGGAGATAAACGCGGTAGGGACCGCGCGGAACGAGAGGCAGGTTTGCTTTTTCCTCGACGACAAAGTCTTCTGGCTTGGCTTTAATCATCAGCCGAGCATTATGGCAGATTGGCGGCCAAAATAACAGCCCTATGCTTTTGCCGGCCGTTTTTGAGCGGCGTATGCCCCGGAATTTCTACTCCAGACGTTGTATTTTTTTAGCAGATGATGGGGATGGTAGGACATCTTGGCGCGGCGCAGACCAGCGATGCCCATGTCTTGTTCCCGGTTGATGAATTGGTATTCGGCCCAGGCATGCCGGACAAATTCGCGGTTGATGAGCTGACTGAGGCCCTCATAAGCCGGGTTGGCGATTTCGATGTGGATAACCGCCATGTCTGGATTGAGAGGGCTGCCGATGGAAAAGGCCTCGAGCCGGCCTTCGACTTCGATCCCGCCCCCTCTCAGGTCCAAGTCTTGGAAGTGGGTTAATGCTTCCATGATCGCCGCTTTTTGGTCGCTACCAACGGGTTGGTTTTGGGCCTCTTTTTCCCGGGCCCATTTTTCAAGCAGACCACGGCAAAGGTCGACGTGGTCGGCGGAAAGCTGAAGGTAGCGGTAGGTATGATTTCTCTCAAATTTTTTGATCCGGTTTCTCTTGCCATCATATCTTTTCCCCTGGAGATGGCACAGGTCGGAAGCCAGGTAGATGTAGTCGAAATTGTCCGGGTCCGGTTCAGAGGAGAGACCCTGGCAGTATTGTTCGACAAAAGCTTCTGGAACGCGCGACAGCCGGGGTGAGAACTCCAGGCAAAGTTCGATTGTCTCCCGGATGCGGATGTCGCCGAGGGGCGGAAGGAAGTAGGCCGGCTCAAGGGAGGGCTCACAGAGGATGCAGAGGTTGCCGTTAATTGTCGTCAATTTGGGATGTTCCGAATTCCTCCAGATAAAGATGTTGGCAAAATTCATTTCGCAGGCTTCGGAAGGGAACTGGCGGATGAAACCCGATATGAACTCTTTGTCCTCAAGCCCGATGATTTTGAACTCGGGGAAGCGAGGAGGGCTCATTCCCTCTTCCTCAGCATCACCGTGCAGAGTTCTCGTCTGCACCCGGCGCACCACTCGGCCTTCTTAACCATGGAGGAGGGGATAGCCTCGGCTTTTTTAAACCCCAGTTGGGTGAAGAATTGGGGGATGATTGTGGCCAGATAGATATCTCCCTTTGTCTCTTGAAGAAGGCGTTTGACGAGCCGGCTGCCAACCCCTTTTCGTTGGAAGCTCTCTTTGACGCCGAGAGAGCAAAGCTCCTGACAATCTCCGTGCTGGCGCAGGCCGCAAATGCCGATAATCTTTTCGCCTTCTGTCGCCACCCAGAAATCATCGGCTTCCATGCCTTCGTAATCGAGGCGATATTCAGCCGCCAGCGAAAGAATTTGCAGCCAATCTTTTTTTTGGGCTTTGCGAATCCGCATGGTCAAACGAAATGGATGTAGCGTCGGGCGTTGGCGCTGAAGATGTTAACCCGGTCTTGCTGGGAAATCTCGGCCAGAGCCACCCGGCCCACCTGTGGCCGGGGGTCGAGAAAAGGGTTATCAGTACCAAAAAGGACGCGTTCGGAACCGACTTCGCGGACGAAGAATTCAATCTGCCGGGCAGGGCACATCGAAAGGGTGATGTCGAGGTAGATATTGGGCACATCCCGGGCGAGTTCGACGGCGTGGACACTCCCGTAGGGTCCGCCAGAGTGCCCCATGACCCATCGAATCTCAGGATGGTCACGAGCCACCTGAGCGAAGAGGTCCTGGTTGCCGTAAGGGTCGTTGTCAAGCCAGGTGTGGACGAGGACAAAAAGCTTTCGGGCAGAGGCAAAATCGTAGATTTTATTCATCCGGCGGTCGTCGAGCCGACACTTGGTGTTGATGGGATGTATCTTGACCATGACCACGTCCGGACGGGAGAACGTTCTTTCGAGCTCTTCCAGGGAGAGTTCAGGATAGTTGCCGTTCACGCTGCAAGCGCCGTACAGCCGGTGCGGGAAGGAATCCAGGGCCTGGAGCATCATCGTGTTGCCCAGGGCAATATCCGTGTCGAATCCCATGGTCGTGGAAATGACGGCCTTGTCGATGCCACAGAGGTCCATATTTCTGACGATGTCGCTGGCTTCGCTCGCTGCTATATGCATGTTGGCATAAGGGCCCAAGTGGGCATGGAGGTCGATGATTTCGACATCATCGAGGGGGAGTCCGCTGTGGATCCGGTCAAAATATTCGCTCACGACCAAACCCCTTTCAGGAGTCTTTCCAGATTTAAGGCAGCAACGGCTTCTTTGTCGGGCCGTGGAATGTCCGCATACGTGAGCCGTGCGACAGCCGCGGTTCCCGTATATTGTGGCATGTTGGTTCCAAAAAGAATCCGGCTCGAGCCAAATCGAGAGACCACATCCTCGATCGCTCCTGCTCCCATGAACCTTGACATCTCGACATAGAGGTGGTCAAACTTTTCCCAGAGAGGATAAAGGAACCGGTTATGCCGATAGCTGCAGTTGGTGAGGACCACGGGGAGCCGCGGATATTTCTGGAGCAAATCAAACACTTCCTCCCAGGTTACGATTTCGATGTCCAGGAAAAGGGGAAGGCGGGCGCTTTCGAGGGCCGCAAGGAGCTCTCCAATGCACCAGTCCGCCAGGCTGAATCCATGCTGCGCTCGGCCGGGGAAAAGGCGCGCGGCTCGCACGCCTTTGGCCTTCATTTCGGCTAAAAGCTGGCCAGGCGTAGCCATCTCTCCAGTATGATGGGGCAAGAGGACCCAGGCAGGATGGAGATTTTTTTGCCCCTGAATTTCCTCCAAGAGGAGGGAGTTTCCGACCGGCGGATGGCCGTACCGGGCGGCCATGTGATAGACGAGGGCTTCATCGATACCGGCCGTTTCCATCTCCCGACGGAGGCCGGCGACATCGGGAATATCGAGGAGATGAGGGTAGCCAGGCCGGCCAACCGAGCAATTGCAGTCGAAAAAACGCATCTTAGCCACTGTCTCTTCTTTTTTCTAATCTATCATATTTTTGAGGCGAATAATAATCCCTTTTTTAATCCGGCGTTTTCCTCAGGCATTAATAATGAAGCTATGTCGTTATATGCTCCGCCCTGAGAGCTTATTTTGGTTATTTTCAGGAAGAAGAGGATTGTCACCAAGCGCTCGGATTGGAGAAACATTCCGGGGAAGCATTCGAGGACTGCGCATTGGCCTAAGTCAGGAAACCTGAAGGCTGGCCTTTTCTTTTGACCATTCTCTGGATAGAAAGAAGGTTGAGCATGAGATGGCGCGGATGATGGAAGTTTTCAACTCGAGTTGTGTGCCGTTCGAAGGTCGCTTTGCGGTCGGCCGCGTGCATCCAGAGAGGAAATCCGTATTGCCGCAGGACGAACTTTTTCCGAACATAATCGTTCATCCGGTCAAAGATTTCGCGAGCCCAGGCCGCTCCTGTATGTTCGACGATGTAAAGAGAGCCGATGAGCACTTCCTCCTGGAGCCAGAGGACTTTATCCACCTTCCAGATGTTCTTATCCACGTGGTCGAGAGAACGGAAGGCTCCACCGTAGACATCGTCCCAGGCGACCTCCACATGCCGCCTGAACCTTTGCGCCGCCAGGTCGAAAAGGGCCTTATCTTTTCGCCGGACAGCCTCGTAGAGGACCATCCAGAGGGTTTCAATGGCATGGCCGGTGTAGCAGAACTGCGCCAGTTCATTCTGGGGACGGGTAAGGTCGTGGTTGAGGATTTCGTTAATCAGGTCAAAATCGGGGTTGTGATGGTGGTTCATGATGGCGTCGAGGCAGCGATTGCAGATGGCCAGGATTTCATCATCGGGCTGATAATCCAGCATCTGGGTGGTGATGTTGAGCAGGACCATCCACACTCCGAGGACGCGGGCGCCTGGAGTAAGGGGAGCTCCTTCCCCAAGGTAATATTTTCCAGCCTCGGGTTGGTAGTCGTCCCGGTCAAAAAGGCGGAGGATTTTGAGGAGGATTTCTTTGGCCATCTGGTAATACTTTTTTTCGCCCGTCGCTCGGGAGAACTCGGCCAGGCCGCCGGCAATGAATAGGTCCCCATAGCCCCGCATATCCGGTTCTCCTATGGGAACTCCGTCCCGGGTGTAGTTTGGAGGCCAGATTCCATCCCCGGTTGGCTTATGGCGGAGGACAAAATCGACCGATTTTCGGGCCACTTCTAGATACTTAGCCTCCCGGGCGAGATGGTTATAAAGAAAAGAATAGACCCAAATCCCACGGCCTTCGAACCATGTATTTTTGTCCTGGTTGATGTTCGTCCCATCGCGGTCGGTGTTGCACATAAACCCGCCGTAGACAGGGTCGATGACATATTTTTCCATGAACGGGAGGAAATCTTCATAAAGGTCATATTCATAGAGTTTTTTCAGCTTCTCGAGTTCTTCCAGGGAAAAGCAACCTCCTGGCGCCTCTTTCGGCGCCGCTTTTTCACCCAGAGAGGATGCCGGCTCCCTTTTCTCCCGGAGACCGAGAAGAGGGAAAATGGCTGCGGCAGCCATTGGCGAGAGGGTCAAGAAATTCCGTCGATTCATGATTCTCTCCTTTCTTTTCTTTATTAGAACTGGATTGAAATTTCGTTCTCTCCAGCCGGAAGAGGGATTTCGAGCTCACGGGTTTTGCTATTCCAGGAAAGCTTCCTTATTTTTTGCTTGTTCAACAGAACGGACGCCGGTCTCCTTTCCTGGCCGAAGGAAACTGAGGCGGGACGGGATAAATAATATTTTATTTTTCCTGGAGCAATTTCGCAGGTCATCGGCTCGGTCGACCGAAAGATGAGTTTTCCCTCGCTCGAAAGCGACGTTGCATAGGCGACAAAAATTGAGTCCTTAGTCCAGGTCAGGGCCAGCGCATCGGTTGACCAGCCGTGCCCCTGGTAGCTTCTGCCAGGACGGGCAGAAAAGAGAAAATCCCGTCCGTCAATCAGGCCATGGTTGTAGCCTTCACCTTTTTCTATTTTGACTGGCGATTGTTTTTCCTCAACGGCAGTGGTGAGCAAATTGGCTAGGAGAAGAGGCTCTCCGAAGGTCCGGGAAGTCAGAGTCAGCATCCCCTCGCGTACGAGAGGATTGGCCGTTCTAATGGTGTTGATATAGAGGGGCGTTTCTTCAACCTTGACCTCTCTCTTTTCTGGCCAAAGGTGGGCAATGGCCAGGGTCTTATTTCCCTTGTGGATAAAAGAGGTCTCTTTTCCGGCCTCGATATCCTGGAAGGCGCCAGCCTGGTAGAGGAGAGTAACGTCAACATCTTTTCCCGCCGGGACAACCGTGTCCAGCATGAGGAGCGTGCGTGGTTTCAGGTACAAGACATGGCGTCTTATTTCTTTTGCTTTTCCCCAATAAAGCCGGGTGATGTCGCCAATGACAAAGGCTGTCTCCTGTCCGTTGAGAAAATGGTCGACAAAAGCATGCTCCTTGAAACCGTCGATGAAAAGCAGAGGGTCTCCCACTCGCTGGCTTTGAGCGTTGTGGTCAATGAGGATGGTCGAGTGGGCAACGGGCTGGGTGTAATGGGATTGGTAGTAAGGGTCGTCATAGTAGGTGCTTCCTTTCCTTTCGCCGATGAAGATTTCTCCCCGGTCAGCCAGCCAGAAGGTTCCCTGGTCCAGATGCTGATGGTTAAAGAAAGCACCCGTCCTTAAAACAAAGAGGAAGTCTTCTCCTTTCCACCCGCTGCGGAAGACAGTCGTGCCGATGTCCCGAAAGAGGCGGACAGGGTTTTCGCGAAAGGGGTCGCGCTGAGGCACTCTGTCTGGGTCATAAATCACGTCGAAAAGAGTCTCCTCTTTCTTGAAAAAATGATAGAGCCAGCTGAGGAGCGGGTCACCTCGCCTCGCTAAAAGCCAGGCCCAGTTGGTCAACGGGCCGATGTTCCCGCTGCTGTCGCCAAAATAAAAGAAAAATTTCTGGTCATGCAAAGTCGCCCAGGCCAGGTCTTGATAGGTCAGCTCAAGGGTAGGCGAGAAGTCGATGCCAAAAACATTGGCCAGGGATGGAAGCGCCTTGGCCAGGGACTCCATGGTGAAATTGCAATAGCCATAGCTTTCCCCGTAGCCTCCGTCCCGGCCGATGGATTTCTGGATGAAATCATAGAGCTTGAGCAGAACGCCCGTGAAATAGGGTTCAACTTCCCGGCCATCATTTCCATCCCCGTAGGTGGCAGCCTGACTCATCAGCGACCCGCCGGTAATGTGAGCGACCCAATTGGACGTGTTGCTCGTGACCAGGTTATCCTCAACATAACTTCGGTGGCAACCCTCAACGACATTCCTGAAAAGTCCGGCCCGGACGATTTTCCTTTCCTCTTCAGTCATCAGTTCGTACAAAAGGTCATAAGCAAGAGCAACGTCCATGCCCAGCTCCCCTACGGGATAGTAGATGTGCTGGCCTCGGCTCTTAAACCAGGGATGGACCCAGAAAGGAAAGCTGGCCAGTTTGACAATCAATGAGCGTCCATACAGCCCGGCTTCTCGGTCGCCAAGCAGAGCGAAGGCCAGGGCATTGGAAGAGGTGGCTTGCCGCCAGGGGCGGATTCGGTCAAACCACGAATAGATTGAACGAGGCACGTTCCCCAGGAGAGGCTCGTCGAGGGGGAAAATATCAATATCAAACATAACCTTGTCCAGAGGCAGGTTTTGTCTGGCTTCCCGAGCTGCTTTGGCCAGACCTTCAGCGACAGCTTGGAACCTGGGTTGCTGAAGCTTTGCCCGGATGGACACCAGCTCTTGAGGGTTAAACCAGAGCCGAGGATGCCGTCCCGCCAGGTCAGGGGGAGAAATGACCAAGGTAAACACCGTGGCCGCAACTTTCTTCTTACCGGCGAAGGCTTCCAGCTCGGCCAGATAAAGTCCTTCCGGCCATCCTAATCTAATTGCTGGATGGCTCCATTCTCCTGAGGAATACCTGAGCTGCGACTTGAAGAGGACTTTCCCTTTCTGGACAAAATCTGAAACCCGGATTTCAACCCGGTCAGCCTGGACAGACCAATGCCCTCGAAGACGAAAAGAATCACCTTGGCGAAAATGCCGTTTTAAAATATAAGGATTCCATTCGTCCAGCTTGTGGGTTTCTGGCTCAAGGAAGCGGAAATCAGGCACTCTCGCCGCGTCGATGGAGATATCGTCTAACCCAAAATAGATGGGCATGGCAGGGTCTGCCTGAGGGAACTTGGCCAGGACCGCTAGGCCGGTAACTTTGATCGCCGAAAGTTCGATTTTCGGGTGCTGATGGCGGATGTCCTCCATGGTGATGGTCACTGGATTCCATCGATTGGGGATGGGCGCATCAACGGTGAAATCGATGGTCTCTCCGTTTTCCCCGGCCAGCCGAATTTTCAAGAATTCTGCTTTTCCGTGGGTTTTAAGATAATACCTCAGACTGAGGGAGGAGGAAGGGAGAAAATAAAATTCAAGCTTTTTTTGGGCGCCCGCATAAGCATCGACTGGTGTGTAGGGAGTGACGCGGAGGAGAAGGGAAAGGTTTCGGTCGCCGGGAACTATGCGGCCGGGGCGAAGGTTAGGGTCATAAGCGGTATCCTGCCAGAGAGGATAGGAAGCCCAGCCGTTGAGCTCGTTGGTCTCGAAATCCTCTTTGTAAGCAAAGGGCTCAAGGTCCTTAGGAATAACCGATGGCCAGGCCTGAAGCGACAGAAAAAAAACGAGAAAGAAAAAACAGAAAAAATTTTTTTTCATCGTTTTTTCACCTCTCGATGATGATTTTACCTTCCGTCAGGGGTAATGAAATTTGAACCATCCCATTTTTGTAGCTCCAGGCAGCGGTAGCTCCAGGCTGGAAGTGGATCGCTCGCGGTTTCCACCCGGTCCACAAATCAAGCTCTATGCTTTCTGAAGAAGAGAAATCTAGCTCTATTTTCTGGCCTTCTCTTCGCAACAGGAAGCTCGCCCGACGGTCGGCCTGGAGGATGGGACGGCCTTTTTCCTTGAGGGCGGTTGCCTGGAGAATCAGAAGACCTTGGGACATCTCTCCCAGGATATGAGCATCCGTCTCAAAGTCTTTAACCTGGTAGAGGGAGCTTCCTGCCTCTCCCACCCAGAATCTTTTTTCCCCAACCGTAAGCTCAAGGCATCCACGGCCTGCCGAGGTCTGGACAGCATCCGCAATTGAGGTGTCAGTCGTGAGGATGTTGAGGAATTGGGCGGCGCCGTCGCGAACTTCTGTCGAGAGTTCGAGGAAGCCTCTGGCTTTCATCGTGATGGAGTTCTCAGCCGCGAATTCATGGAGGCTCATCGGCCGCTTGAGGACTCTGGCTTGATATTCCTCAGGTAAAATGGGCTGGAGAAAAAGGGTTTTCTTGTCCCGAGTGATCTCGATTTTTTTCCCGTTGATGTGAATATCTTCCTTGTGCGGAGCATGGAAGCGAAGGTTCATCTGGACAGCCTTGGAGGCTCCTTCTCCGCGATCATGAAGGAGAATCGTTCGTGGCTTCAGGTAGATGATGTTCCGGCGCAGGCTTTTCCATTTTCCCCGGTAAACGCCCGTTAAGTCAGCCGAGAGGACGGTTGCCTCTTCGCAGTCGAGAAAGTCGGTCGTTCGCGCATGGTCTCTCCAAGCGGGCACGTCATGGGCAAAATCGCCAGCGAGCTGGGATTCAACGTTGCCATCGACGAGTGGACAGTTATGGCCACCAGCCTGAATGTAGAGCCGGGGATACCAGGGGTCCTCATAGTAATGGGAATTGCCGCATTCGCTGAGGAAAAGTTCTCCACGGTCAGCCAGGAAGAAGGAGCCCTGGTCGAAATGCTGATGGTTGAAAAAAGGCCCGCCCTTAAAAATAAAGACAAAGTCCTGGTGACCGAATCCAGAACGGAGGATGGTTGAACCAACCATGCGGAATCTCTTGATGAGGGGGAGGGTTGTCGGCCGCGTGCCCTTTTGCTCTGGCGGGGGAAAAATCAGGTCAAGATAATTGTTGCCCGGTCTCTGGTGGTAAAGCCAGAGGAGGCGAGGGTCAGGCTCCGAGCTCAGAAGGAAAGCGAAATTGCTCATCGAGGAGGGGATTAAATCTTCGTGAGAGTCGCCGAATTCATAAATCCTTCCTGTTTCGCTGTCCTGCTGGTAAAGGAGATAGAGGAAAGAATTTGCCACTTCTTTGGGATAGGGGATAGCAAAATAATTTTTTAAAGCCGGGAGGCTATGAGAGAGAGACTGCATGGAGAAGTTGTGGTAATAATAGCCTTCGCCATAATATCCGTCCGGGTCGAAAGAGCTCCGGATGAACTCTCCGAGTTTGATGACCATACCCGTCAGATAGGGTTCGAGCTCGGCGGCAGTAAATTCCCGACTGATAGCCAGGCTGCATAGAATTCCGCCCCCGGTCACATGGCTAATCCAGTTGGATGTGTTGGAAGAAACACGATTGTCCCGCACATATTCCTTGAAAACTTCGGTTACTCCTTTGTGGTAGAGGGCATTAGCAATCGCCTTTCTCTCGTTCGGACTGAGGAGGTCATAGACCATGTCGTAGCCGAGGGCAAAGTCGATCAAAGCCAGCCCGACAGGCCAATAGGTGAACTGGCCTTGGTTGAGGATGTGAGGATGGACATAACTTGGCCAGGAAGCAATAGAAAGGAGAGCAAGGCGAGCCGCCTCGCCCGCTTGTTTGTCACCCGAGATTGCATAGACGACGGCGTTTTCCCGGATGAAGTGGGAAGAGGTATGAAGAGCGCGGACGTAGCCCTCATAAGTTGGCAGCCAGAAAATTTCGTCGTAGGCGTCCAGGTTATAACGGAAATCCGCCGGGTTGAACTTGCTCCGAAATTCGGCCGCGCCCTCTTGGACTTTTTTCCACAGGCTTTGCGTCGGGCCATTTTGGGCAGCTTCCCTGATTTTTTCCAGTTCAGTTTTGGTGAAGAGGAGAAAAGGATGGTCGGGAGAGAAACGCTTGGGCTTGACCAGGAAAGCAAACGTTGAGGAAAGGCTGTGGCCCTGGGATGTTTTGGCCTGGATTTGAACGTGCCAGAGCCCAGGACCGAGGGCCGGAGTCAGGGCGGTCCATGTATTTTCCCCGGCTCGACGCATTTTCAATCGGGCAAAAAAATCCTTTCCCCAGCCTTTCTTGAGGACCATTTCAGCGGCTCTCAAGGGCAGTGGTGAATTTGCCTCAATGGCCAGCCTTTCGCCTTCGAGGAAGTGGCGGGTGGCCACTTCAACACCCAGTTCATCCAGAGGCACGAGGTCGGGTTTGCGGATAAGGATTCTTTTTTCGCGGGCACCTGTGATCTGGAGGTCATCAACTGCCAGCCTGAGCTTGGCCTCAGGGTCGGCACGGCGGCAGAAGGCCATGATGGCGATGGCGTCTAAGGGAAGAGGAGTAGAAAGGGAAAGTCTTTCTCCGACCGGGATTGAAACTTCTTCCCAGGACATTCTTTTTGGGTTTGGGATTTCGATTTCTCTGGCTGTTTTATCTTTGAAGGCGAGCTTGACAATGAGCTTTTCGGCCCCGCCATAGCTTTTAATATAGTATTTGAAAGAGATAGAGCTTTGCGGCAGAAGGACCATATCCAATTTCTTGCGGACCCCGAACAAATACTCGGTCGGAGTCCAGGCATCGATCTCTCGGACCAGGCTCAAAGTTGAGTTGCCCTCGACCTTCTTGACCCAGATGGTTGGGTCATAGGCCGTATCCTGAGCAGGCGGATAAGAAGACCACGGACCCACCGACCCCGACTCAAAATCTGCTTTAAAAAGGTAGGGTTCGAGATAACTGGGGAGCTCTTGCTGAGGGCTTGAGCTGAGGACGATGAAGAAAAAGAAGATGCTCAAAAGAAGAAAGATGGGTTTTTCCATGTCTCGCCTCCTTTGTTTTTTTCTCCTCATCCAAGTTCTGCCGATAGAATCACCGGATGGACGCGGCCGTGGTTCTTCCCCGAACCACGCCATCCATCGGGTGCC